>Ga0114938_1001548_pt1 | contig 15423 bp, 11 predicted proteins | sample AshMeaBigSpring_FD_88675 | JGI IMG/M metagenome (GOLD analysis project Ga0114938, IMG submission 88675) | Groundwater microbial communities from Big Spring, Nevada to study Microbial Dark Matter (Phase II) - Ash Meadows Big Spring | ecosystem: Environmental > Aquatic > Deep subsurface >...
CAATAAGGCAAGGCCATCCGCGCATGCGGCGGCTCGTCGCACAGCAGCGTGATCCGCGAGGCACCGCCGTCCAGCAGGCGGATCGTCTCCACGGCGTTGGTGGCCGCCGGTCCGCCGCCGACAATCACGTGGTGCGTAGCCATGGGTGGCCAAATAGGGTTTCGTGCTTCCGGGAGGGCGAGGCTCCCGCCGAGCCGAGAACCCGCTGCACACGCCGGCTCGGCAGGAGCCTCGCCCTCCCCAGATTGTGCCACTCTCGTTAGCTCGACCCGCATCTCCCAGGATCACGCAAGCCTATTTAGAGGGATGCGAGTCCGAGTTCCTGGAGCTTCTCCCGGGACGGGACGCCCTGCTCGTCCCAGTGCCGCTCGCGGTAGTACTGCGGCAACATCGTCTCCAGGTCGACGGTCACCCCGGCCGAAGGTCCCGCGGCATGGGGTTCCTTCAGCAGCCGCGGGGGGAGCGTGTCGTCGGCCCGCGTGAAGCCGGCCTTCAGGTTCCAGAGCCGCTCCAGGTTCCAGGTCCGCTCGCCGACGCGGATCAACTCGTCCAGCGTGTAGGGGTGCCCGGTCGCGGCCGCGGTGCAGGGCACCAGCAGCTCCAGCGGCCCGCCCGCGCCGCCCACGAACAGGCAGACGCCCGTGTTGTCGTGCGCGGTGGTCCGGTTCTGCTCGTGCGCGACCCAGCGGCTCTTGCCCTCCGTGGCGTGGGGATGCATTGCGCCCCGTGATTCGCACGCGGGCGTCCAGGCCCGCAGGTGGCAGGCGCCGCGGTTGCAGGTGGCGTACGCGATCCCCATGCCCTGAAAACCGCGGGGGTCGTAGGCCGGGAACTCCTGGCTCTTCGATCCCATGAACAGCTCAGGATGTCCGAACCGTTCGCTCAATCGCCGCGAGCCTTCGGCCAGCTGGTCGCCGAACCCCTCGCGATAAGCCGTCGCCTCGACCATCCGCACGAGGGCCTCGGGCGACCCGAACCGCAGGGGCAACTCCACCTGGTCGGCGGGCAGGCTGCCCCGCTCATACAGCTCCATCGCGGCCGCCAGCGTCGCGCCCATGGAAATCGGGTCCATGCCCAGGTCATTGCAGAGCCAGTTGGCCTTGAGCACGGCGTCCAGGTCGCCCACGCCCGTATCGGCGCCCAGGGCCCAGGCCACTTCGTATTCCGGGCCCTCGCCCGCCATCCGCCAATTGCGGGGATGCATCGTGACCAGGAACTTGTCGGCGGCCTCTCCCAGCCGTGTGACACGCCCGCAGGCAATCGTGCAGGCGAAGCAGGCCTTGTTCGCCACCAGCCGCGTGTCGCGGATCGCATTGCCGTTCAACTGCTCGTACTGCTCGAACTGGCCCTGCTGGAAATTACGCGTCGGCAGGGCGCCGAAGGCCTGCGTCAGATCCATGGTGGCCGCCGTCCCCAGCGTCGCAAACGACAGGCGGCCGGGATGGTCCTGCATGGCGGCCCGCATCGCCCAGACCGCCTGGTGGAAGGCGGACGGATCCGCCACGCCCACGCCCCCGGTCCCCCGCACGGCGATCGCCTTGAGATGCTTCGAGCCCATCACGGCGCCCACGCCGCTCCGCCCCGCCGCGCGGTGCTTGTCGTTCATGATGCAGGCGAAACGGACCCGCCTTTCGCCCGCCGGCCCGATCGAGGCCACGCGCAGGTCGGGCAGCCCCAACTCGCCGCGCAGGCCATCCTCCGTCCGGCTCACGCCGCAACCCCACCAGGCCCGCGCGTCGCGCAGCTCGACATGTTCGTCGTCGATGAACAGGTAGCTGGGACGCGGCGCGCGCCCCTCGACGATCACCAGGTCGTAGCCCGCGAACTTCAGCTGCGGACCCCAGTGGCCGCCGGAGTTGGACGTGGTAATCGCCCCGGTCAGGGCCCCCTTGGTGACCACCATGTAACGGGCGCCACACGGAACCGGGGTGCCGGTCAGCGGGCCGGCGGCAAAAATGAGCTTGTTGTCCGGCGACAGCGGGTCAACGGTCGGGTCCAGCTCCTCGTACAGGTAGCGTGCCGCCAGGCCGCGGCCGCCCAGGAACTGTTCCTGCCAGGTCCGCGGAATCGGCTCCACGCCCAAGCGGCCGGAAGCCAGGTCGACACGCAACAGTTTCCCGTTCCAGCCGCCCATCAGGGTTGCCTCCCCGCCCGGGCCTGCCGGTAGCCAGCATCCACCCGCTCGGCCCAACCGTGAAACCACTCCCCCGGCGCCGCCACGACATACTCGATCGCGGCCGTGGGACAGGCCACGGCGCACGCGGGCTGGCCGCCGCACAGGTTGCACTTGGCCGCCTTCCCGCTGTGCGGCAGCGTAAAGACCGTGCCGAAAGGACAGGCGATCGTGCAGAGGTGACAGCCGATGCACCGCTCGTCCAGCACCACCTTGGCCCCCGTCGCCGCGTCGATGCGGATGGCGTTGACGGGGCAGGCCGTCAGACACCACGCCTCGTCACACTGCAGGCAGGTGTACGGGGCGTAGCTGGCCTCCTCGTCAAAGATGTGGACCCGGATCAGGCTCCGCGACGGCTGGAAGGCCCCGGTCTGGACCCAGGAGCAGGCCAGTTCGCACTGCATACAGCCCGTGCACTTCTCGGGGACGATCCTCAGGCTGGGCGCCATCGCCGCACCTCGGGGTCGCGGTTCACCCACCGGGGGTCAGGGTCGCTGCTCGGCCGGAAGTCCACCCGCTGCCCAAGAGGCGTGCCGCTGGAAAGGGTCGAAGGCCCTCGGCCGCACGTCCGCCGGCCACAGATGCAAGAGCATCACCGCAAGCGCGATCGAAAGGGCCGGCAGGGCCCCCAACCGCGACCACGGCCACTGGCGCAGTCTATCAGCCCCCCCGCGACCTCACCAGTCGGCGCGATCCCGCGGCTGGTCAGCGATGCGAAACCGCTCCGGCTGCCGGAGACGGTCCTGGCCCGTCATGGCGACCGTCCGCACGGGCGCAGGCGCGTGGCCCACCGATTCCGCTGCGGCTCGCGCAGCCTGCGGAGGCCGTACGGCATACGAGGCGCCCGTGCGCTGAAGACCGGGGGGGCACCGGCGCGCGTCCAGCACACCGCTGGTCGCCACCGGTTCCAGATCGAAGCACAGCTGCCCCATCGTGACCAGCTGTTCGTCCGTGCCGACGTACCCATAGGGCTCGCCAAAATAGGTGCGGCACTCGGCCAGAATCTGGTCAAAGTAAGCGCGGTTCTGCCTATCCGGATGGCCCGCCGTGTACCAGTCGAGCAACTGCTGGCGATGCTGACTGGCCGCCTGCCGCACCTGGCTGCGCATGCCCGGCTCCCACAGCGATGGGTTCAGGACCTCGTCGTAGTGCACGGAGACAAAGTTGCCGAAGTACCCGCTTCGGTCCGAAACATGTGGCTGAACCTGCCAGTACGGACCGTGGCGCACCACCATCGGCGGATGCTGCTGGCCGTGCAGCCGCACCGGACGAGTCACGTTGATGTAGTATTTCATCCCCGTGTAGTTGGCCGCCATGTCGGCATTCGAATAGATGCCGGTGGGGAGAAAGCCCAGCAAGGCCCCTTCGGAAAGCGGCCCCCACTTGCAGGAGTTGACCGCGTAGCGCAGCGCGTCTTCGTCGCTGCTGCCGGCCAACATCGACGCCTGGTATACCTGGTAGTACAGAAAGCCCATGCTGATGAAGTGGCCGACCTTGTCGGTGCCAAAGTAATGGTCGTGCACCTTGATCATCGAACTGCGCATGAAGACGATCCGGTTGATCTGCCGGGGATCCGGCCACACCGGCACGTGCCCGTAGACCCCCAGCGACGGGCGGTGGCTGAGCAGCCGGCCGGTCCGGGCGTCCTTGCGACCCAGCAGCCGCATCTCCATTTCCAAATGCTCGATCACGCCGAAGGCGGACGGCAGGTTGCGCCGCACACGCCAGGTGAGTGTCTCGGGCGACTGCAGGTGACGCAACGCCGCGTCCTTCAGCAACGGCACGGGCAGCCCTTCGGCCGTGCGGATCTCCCGGTTGGTCCGGTCCACGGCGCCGGCCACCGCGTGAAACAAGAGCCGGTCCCAGAACGGACCGAGGTCGACAAACTCCCGGTTCCCAGGGAGGGAGTACTGGTCGACCTCGTGAGCCCAAACGCTGTCACCCGCCGTCATCAGGGCGACCAGCAACAGGGCGATCCGCAGGAGTCGTGCAGGCATGGGCCACAAGGTCGGTGCGCGCGACGGGTGCCGCCGGCAAGAGCGCCTACGGAACGCCCGGCGGGGACAGGCGGCGATGCGGCTGGGGGAAAGGAGGACCCGCGCCAGGCGTCCGCGAAGCGGACGCGGCCGGTCCGTTCCCTTGACGCTTCGAATCGGACAGTCGGCAGGGTCGAGGGTGATACGATGTGCGGCGTGACGCCGGACGAAAGGTGCAATGTCCTCTATCGGCGGACCCGCCGCAGCCGCTGGAATCGTGCCGACCGCGAAACCGAACCTGGTCCGCACCGGCGCCGGCAAAACCGTCAAGAATGCCCCCGTTTCCCCGACGCGCAAAGTGCCCGTGGCGACCCTGGCCCGCCGCGGACGGGCGGCCCGCTCCGCGGCGACACGCCTGGCGGCCAAATTCGATCGCGCGGTCGGCCCGCCGGGACATGCCCGCCGTTTCGATTATTGTTTCAGACAATCATCTGCATTGAGATAATTGTGTTTTACAATCCTCGCGGCGGCGCTATACTGAGCGGTGCCTGATGCGTGCGGTGTCGTTTGGGCCCCAAGCGAGGACTTCTGTGGCGGCCTGGGGTCGGACGTGGGCGGGCGGCGCGTGGGCGCGCCCCCCTGAGGTGCCTCATTTCCCCCAATTCGTCGAGGTCCGGCAGATGATCAGGGCGGCTATCGAGGGCGACTTTTTCGCCGCGCGCAGTGACGTCGAACGGGCGATCCTGCAGCTGGCTCAGCAGCGAATCGAGCAAGGTTTGGCGCCGCCGGCCGAACTCTATCGCGTCGAGCTCCGCGGCCGTGTAGATTGGCGGAACTTCCCGGTCTGGGCCCGCCCGTCGGACCCGGAGATGTTCGACGGCTGCTGCCACGAAGGGTAGTGCCCGGCCACCGCCTGAGTTCAGGCGGTCGTCCGCGAGCTGGCGCGAAGCGGCCAGTGCGCCGGCTCCGCCGGTGGCCGGCAGCAACGGCCGCGTGCCAACGCTCATCCCATCCACGGTGTGGGCGATCTCCCCTCCGCCAGCCGCTTGGGGTGTGGTGTTTCAGGTGCCGGACCGGTATCCTGGGCGAGGGCCCCCTGCTGTGGCCGCGCCGCTGCTCGGCGCGGTTCTTCCGCCAGACCATCCGCGGCGTCTGGCCGCAGGTACGCGAAAGCCGGGGGTTCTCCGCCCGCGGATGCGGGCTGTTCCCCTGGTCACAAGGAGTCTGCCCGATGGCATGTTTCAAGTCGCGCGGTAAGTCCGTGTCGTTTCTGCTCGCGCTGAGCGCAAGCTGGTACGGTTGCACACCGACCACGCCGGGCCCCGCCCCGCCCCGGCCAAAGGCCAACACGACGGCGCCGGCGGAGGATTCGGCTACGGTCGAGGTGCCGGACGGTGAACCATCCGAGACGGCGACCAGCCGCCTCACGATTGGCGATCCGGCGCCGATGGTGAAGATCGGCCAGTGGATCAAGGGCGATCCGGTATCGTCCTTCGAACCAGGACACGTGTACGTCGTCGAGTTCTGGGCGACCTGGTGCGGGCCCTGCCGGGCCAGCATGCCGCACCTCAGCAAACTGCAAACCGAACACGCGGGCAAGGTCACCTTCATCGGCGTCAGCGACGAGGACGAGCCGACGGTGCGCGACTTCCTCGGGCAGGTACAGGATCAAGATAGCGGCCAGACGTGGGACGAGATCCTCACGTACCGCATCGCCCTGGATGATGCGCAGGCGACGTCCAAGGCCTACATGCAGGCCGCCGGTCAGAACGGCATTCCGACCGCATTCGTCGTGGGCCAGGACGGCCACGTGGAGTGGATCGGTCATCCGATGCGGATCGACCAGCCGCTGACCGAGATTGTCGCCGGCGGCTGGGACCGCCAGGCCGCCCGGGCCGAATTCCAGGCCGAACAGGCCCAGGAAGAGGCCATGCAGCAGCTTTCGCAACTGGCGCGGCAGGCGCAACAAAGCGGCGACTGGTCGGAAGTCCTCGCGGCGATTGACCGCATGGTGGCCGACCAGCCCGCCGCGGATTTCCTCCCCAAGATGAAACTGAGCATCCTGATGATGGCGGGACGGTTTGACGAGGCCTACCCGTTGGCCGAGCAAGTGGGCGAGAAGGCGTGGGACGACCCGCAAGCGCTCAACGAATTGGCCTGGCGGCTGATGGAGCAGATTCCCCAGCCGCAGCAGAAGCCGGGAGTGTCGCTGCGCTTGGCCCAACGGGCAAGTTCCCTGACCGAAGAGCGGGACGCATCCATTCTCGATACCCTGGCCCGCGCCCACTACGTGATGGGCAACCTGGAGGAAGCGATCGCCTGGCAGTCAAAGGCCGTTGAGCGGGCAGAGGGTGAAATGGCGGATCAGCTGCGGGATACCCTGGAGCAGTACCGGTCGGCGCAGACCGCGGATGAGTCGCCTGGTCCTGCCGCCGAGTCTGGTGACGACGCGCCGGCCGAAGACAGTTCTCCGGACGACAGTCCGGAGCCCCCGGCAGACCCCGCGGACGAGCAACCGGCCGGGTCGGACCGCGAGGCGGCGCCGGCCGAGACCGATGCAGCGCCGACCACGGACGGGCAGGCCGAACCGTCGCTGTAGCGCCCTTCGGCGGGGGCATTCCGACGGACTTCCTCGTCGCGAAAGCTTGCACACGATGCGGACCGCAAGGTATCTTGAATCTTGCCAGACCGAAACGGGGCGTCTCAAACGCGGCGTGGCAGTCGTGCGAGTTGAGGTGCCGTCGCAGGAACTGTAAAGCGGGGGTAACCGTTCACGGGCCGGGGTCTGGTACATTCTTCGGCGGAAAGATCGCTCGGCGTCGTGCAGCGGTCCCGCCGAAGAATGTGCCTGACCCCTGGGGGTACAAAACCCCTGAACGGTTACAAGCGGGGGCGCCCCACGTCCGGTCGAGAACATCCGGTTCGCGGAGGTACGTCTCACGGCAATCCGCCAGCGGTCATGGCGTCCGCCGCGAGAGACAACCGATTCCCACCAAAGTCGACGATTGAGGAAGACAACCATGAGCCGAGGGATATTAACGCTGCTGATCCTGTCGACCTTCGCACTGACCCCAGCCCGGGCCGACTTCCTGATCCGCATCGGCGACATCGACGGGTTCGGCTACGGCACAGCCCCCGGCTTCCTTGCTGGCAACGGTGGACCAGCCAACGTGGACGGGGTGGGGGTGCTGAGCAGCGGAGATTTCCTGCCGGACATCAACATGAACGGAAGCATCGCTGCGCCTTCGAACGACGAGTTTGATTTTCGCAGCGCGGACGAGATCGCAAACACGGCACACGCGGTGAATCTTGGGGTTTCCAACTCGGCCGCGACGGTCGGGGCCAAGTTCACCGACATCTCCCTGAGCACCGCCTACGATGCCCGCAGTGCGGCGGGACAGGTGCTGATTGGCGGCAATCCGCAGAGTGGACTGATCCGGGGTGCCGGCGGTCCCTTTCCAGCGCCTCCCTCATCGACCCTGCCCAACCAGCCCGGTTTTTTGTTCGCTTTCGACGTCGACAAGAGCGCGATCGACTCCGGAACGCCCATCTTCTTCAACCTGATCTTTGGCGACTACGATATCCGGCCGGCGGGCATTCTGATCACGCAGTCCGACGGCACGTCGAGGCTCCTGGAACTGATGCAGCAGAGCAACCAGGCCGGGGGAGACGGATCGATTCAGGCGGCCACGGCCACCCTCGCTTTCGGTGAGGTCTTCTCAGACGCCGGCGACGTCTGGCGGGGCAAGCTGAATGTCGATTTCCTCGCCCCGAGAGAGCCGTATACGGCGTTTGACTACGTCGAGCTCAGCACAACCGCGCTGGTCCCCGAGCCGACGGCGGCAGCTCTGTTGGGAATCGGCCTGCTCGGTCTGCTGGCCTACGGTTGGCGGCGGAGGGCAGACAGGGCCGCGGGCGTCTGAGCGGCGGGCGGCAAGTTCCCCGCGAGGTCGAACCATGCAGCGGGCACCGGTTGTCAAGCTACTCCTCTGGGCCGCAACGTGCCTCGGCCTGAGCGGCTGTTTTGACTCCCAACATCCCCTCTCGGACCCTCATCAGTCGCAGGCCGATCCTGGATTGGCCGGTGTCTGGCGACTGCGGGACGACAACGGCGCCGTGACCTACTATCACGTTGGTCACGTGGGCGACGAACTCCCCGGGGCGGTGATGCGGGTGACCGGCATCCGCCACAACCCGGACCGGAAGATGGAGCAGTTTGACGAGCTGCTGATCTTCCCCACCACCATCGGCGACGCGAGCTATCTGAACGTCTGCGGCGGGACCGACGCACAGATAAAACTGCTCCAGGAGAAAGGCTGGACAAAGGAGACGGTGAACGAGTACCTGATCTTCCGGTACCAGGCCGCGGAAAACGAGTTGACCGTCCGGGCGCTCGATGGGGAGGCGAAAAAGCGGGCGATCGAGGCGGGAAAGATCGGCGGGACCATGGAACGAAACGACCAGGGGCAGGTTTCCAAATTCTACTTCACCGACACCAGCGAGAATCTGGCCCGGTTCGTCCAGGAGGCCGGCGACGAGCTGTTCTCACACGACGCCGTGCGGCTGCAGCGCGTCCCCTAACGTGCGATAGGCTTCCAGCCCCCGGCTCCCACAACCCAAGGAATGCGCGCAAGCGTAGCGCATCTCACGACCTGAGACGCTAAATCGCGGTGCGTGATTCTGGGAGAGAGTATCGGCCGGCACGCGCTACATGGCCTTGCGTGATCCTGGGAACTACGGGACGAGCTAACCAGAGTAGCGCGATCCTGGGAGGGCGAGGCTCCTGCCGAGCCGGCGCGTGCAGCGGGTTCTGGGAGGGCGAGGCTCCTGCCGAGCCGGCGCACGCAGCGGGTTCTGGGAGGGCGAGGCTCCTGCCGAGCCGGCGCGTGCAGCGGGTTCTGGGAGGGCGAGGCTCCTGCCGAGCCGGCGCGTGCAGGGGGTTCTCGGCTCGGCAGGAGCCTCGCCCTCCCAGAATCACGAAACCCTATTTAGCTTCCGGTTGCTCCGGAACCGGGGGCGAGCGCCCTGGGGCTGATTGCCTGCAGCGTCGGATGTCCCGGAATCACGCAACGCTATTTAGCGCAGCGGAGCCGAGACGAGTTCCTGCAGCTCCAGGTCGGAGAACCACGCGGGGCCTCCCTCGACGACCAGCCGGAACTCGGCCAGCTGGCGCCGCGAACTGACGCGCGACGTTCCCAGCAGTTTGTCGTCCACGTAGGCGTACCAGTACGCGCCCTGGCGATCCAGCCGCAGCTCGCGGTAGCGGCCCGGGGCGTCGTCCAGAGGCAGGGGCCCGGCCAGGGCTTCCGGCGCGGCCACCGCAGACGCGCGGCGGACCAGCACCGCCTGGCGGTCTGTCAGGCGGACTGCGAGGCAGGGAGGGTCCAAGCCTTCGCTGAGTTCAATTCCGAACTGGAGTTCCACCGCCGTCGCACGGTTCAAGTGCGCCAACAGCGATAGTCGCAGGTGCTCCAGGGGCTTGCCGTCGGATGAATCGGCCGATACCAGCTCGCGGCGGATCGTCCCCTGGGCTCCCGCAATCACGGTGGCTCGATCGTGATCCTCCGAGGTGCTCCAGGCACCAGAGACGATCGTCCAGTAGCCCAGCGACTGGCCGTCGAACAGGTACCGACTCGGACCGGTGGGCAACATCCACGGCTCCGGCGCACCTGGTTCGCGGAGGTACGACCAGCCGGCAACCAGGATCAACAGGACCGCCGCAGCCGCAAGCAAGGGCTTGGCCAGCGTGCGAAGCCTCCCGCCGGCCATCGGACGTTCCGCCGCGCGGGCAGCCCTGGCGGCCGTATCCGCCACATCCAAGACGATCGTCTCCTGGCCCGCCATGGCCGGACCGATCAGCGGGAGCAACCGGTCGATGCGCTGGAATAGTTCGTCGTAGCTGCCGACCCGCCGGGCCGGATCCGGTTGCAGCATGGCCGACACCAACTCGACCGTGGACCGGGAGAACTCCCCACCCAGGCGCGGTGGCTCACCGCCCATCTTCTGGGCCACGATCTGGGCCAGCGACCCCTCGAAGGGAGGCTGCCCCGTGAGCATATGGAATACGGTGCAGCCCAGGGCATAAATGTCGGCGCGGTGGTCGACCCGCTCACCCGTAAGCTGCTCCGGGGCCATGTAATGGGGGCTGCCCACGGCCATGTTCGTGACGGTCAGCCGCCGGTCCGACTCCAGTTCCCGGGCCAGCAGGGCCAGGCCGAAATCGGTGATCTTCACCAACGGCAGACCGGGGGGCAGGGGAAACCCCGCCGGCGGCTCCACCAGCAACAGATTGGCCGGCTTGATGTCGCGATGCACAATTCCCTGGCTGGCCGCATGCGCCAACCCGGCCGCTACCTGCCGCGCCAGCCCCCAGGCCGCGGCCTGGTCGAACTGCCGTGTCGCCAGGTAGCGCTCCAGGTCCTGCCCCTCGACCAGTTCCATCACGAAATACAGCCGACCCTCGTGCCGGCCGAGATCGTACGCCGTCACAATGTTGGGATGCCGCAGCCGAGCTACCGTCATCGCCTCCTGCTCGAACCGCGCCAGGGCGGTCGGCGCTGACATCTGGCTGAGAAGCACGGTCTTCAGGGCCACCAGGCGATTCAGCGCCTTCTGGCGGGCCCGGTAGACCACTCCCATCCCCCCCTGCCCGACAAGACTGAGCACTTCATAGCCGGGCGCGACCTGGTCGGGGCGGAGCAGCGTCTGGACGACGTCAACCTGGACGGGCGAGAGCCATCCGTGCTGCAAGACCAGCTGCGCCGGCGTGATCGATCGCCGCACGCACTGCTCGCTCAGTTCCTGCGACGTGCCCGCCGCCAGCAGGCCCAAGTCGCAAGCCAGGCGAAAGAAATCGTGGGGCGGCTGGTCAGCCATCATCGCAACTGCTTCGTTCGCACCGAGACCCGTCCGACTGGTGAGAACGGATTATTCATGAGCCGCAAGCGCGCTAGCGCGCGGCTTCCCTGGAATTGGGAAGAACCGGACGCTAGCGCGTGCCGGCTGATGTGCGCGGCGTTTTTGGGGTGACAAGCACAACCTGTTTCTCTGCTTCACCTTGCAACTTTACTCGTTTGGTTGACGAATATTCTGTGCTAGAGCTGTTCGTCACGGAGCTTGTCCAGCTGGCTGAGAATCGCCTCGACAGAGGGTCGATCGGCCCGCGAAGCACCCACGTAGGCGAAGCGCACGTTCCCCCGTTTATCGATCACGTACGTGGCCGGCTTGGATAGGTCGCGGCGAATGCCCAACACATCCACCACCTTTAATTCCACGTCCAGCACGATCGGAAACGGCACCTCTCGGGGGCCGGAAGTGAGCTTTTCGCGGGACGACTCAATAAACTCCCGCAGCCGCCCGGCATCCCCGGCCTGGGCCACGGGAAAAACGACCACCACCTCCGCGTCGCGCTGGGCGATCTCCGCGTACTGGGCCATCAGCCGCGATGTCTGCGTCGAACAGTAGATGCAAATGGCCCCCGGGTAGCCGCGGGTGACGACCAGCACGACGTTCTTCCGCCCCAGGTAGTCCCCCAGTCGGGTGCGGCGCCCCTGGAGGTCGACGAATTCAAAATCCGCGAAGTCGGTGACGGGACTGGCGTTCGACGCCACCGTGTCTTGAAAGCGAATCGTCCGGTAGTCCAGCGAACCATAGCCGCTGTTCGGACGCACGCGGCCCTGCCACACAGCCACGGCCGCCGCGATGCCTACCGCCACCAAGATGGCAGATGTGTAGATGGCGATCCGCCGCATCATGTCTGACTGCCCCCCGCCGGTTTCCAGGGGGTCAGGTCCATGTTTTCGGCCCGCGCGTGTTCGGACGGCGACGTTGATCGGCCGAAAAATGCACCAGACCCCTTGCGCAACCGTTCACACCCTGGTCGTAGATTTGCCGTGATTCCAGGGGGTCAGGTCCATGTTTTCGGCCCGCGCGTGTTCGGACGGCGACGTCTATCGGCCGAAATATGGACCAGACCCCTTGCGCAAACGTTCACACCCTGGTCGTGGACTTGCCGTGACTCCAGGGGGTCAGGTCCATGTTTTCGGCCCGCGCGTGTTCGGACGGCGACGTCTATCGGCCGAAAAATGCACCAGCCCCCTGGACGTCCTACCGGGGTGGCGGCCGGTACGTGACAACCCCGGGATCAGTGGAGCCGGGAATCGCTTCTCACCGCGTCGCCGGTTTCGTCGCGGCGATCGCCAGGAAACGCTGGCGGTAAAACAGACGCTCCCACCAGCGTGCGCGGTGAAGATTGGGGTCATCCGGACGAACCACGTGCTCCTTGCCGCGCCGCGTCAGCAACCGCAGCCGGCCATCCGAGAGCAACTCGTCCACCACCCAGTACTTGTCCACCGTGTAACTGTACTGCTCGCCGAAGGCCGCGGGGGTCACATTCTCGGCCCGCGGTCCGGGATGGGTGCTGTGCTTCGTCTTGCAGTACACGACCCAATCCCCCGGATGGAACCTTGTCTCACGCATGTCTACCCTCACACCTGTCCCCTTCCGAAAAACCATTCTCCGAGATTATTCGCAACCTACTTGGCAGAGACCACTCAACGTCGTCCGTCTCGGGGGCCCGGCCGCGCCCTGCCGGCCTGGGGCCACGCAGCGCCCGGCCGACGCCGATTCCCAGAGCCATCGTCCGCCAAGCGCCACGGAGGGCTACGCGTTTCCGGGCCGGGGTCTGGTCCATTTTTCGGCCTATTAACTCGACCTCGAGCATACGCGCTGGCCGAAAACATGGACCTGACCCCCTGGAATCAAAGAAAATCTTCCACCGGGTTGTGAACGGTTACGGCTCCGCAGGAGCCTCGCCGCTCCCAAGAATCTGAAAAACTCTGGCTGGCGCGTGCCGGCTCGTACCGCATTCCCAAGATCATGCCCGGGTATCTGGCCGGGCGATCCGGGGTTGCCCGAATTGTACCCGGGACAGCCCGGACAATCATCGGCGGATCTTTTTTTGCGATGAAGGTGTGATGAAGATGAGGCGACGTACAACCGGTGTGCTGTCCATTGCAAAGGTTCGGGTCCGGCAGATTAGCCGGAGGGCGCTAGCCCCGGGTTTTTCCGGGATGAACCGCGGGCTAGCGCCCCGCGGCTGATCCGAAAACTTAACCTGGACGATGCACTGGGCGGCCCAGCCCGGTTCGCCACCGTACCACCGCCTCCCACGACAACCGGCCCGTGGGACTGACCGCCACCCGCCTCCCCGATCGACTTCCCCCCGGTCCGGCCATACCCTGCCCGCACCCCCACACGGGTGCCGGCGGGTCCAGCGGGTGCCGGTCCCCGCACCCCTCCATCTGGCGCCGCGTCAAGCCTTGGAATTCGGGCTGGACCGATCAGCCGCGGGGCGCTAGCCCCCGGTCTGTACCGCCACAACCGCAGGCTAGCGCCCGGCGGCTGATCCGAAATCCGCGCGTTGACACAACACTAGCGGGGGGGGAAGCTCCATCCAATTGGAAAATCTCGGGGAAAATTGTTGACGGACCCCTTGCGGCCGATTAGCTTAATCGTGCAGTCCACCGGCGGATGCATGGGTCACGCATGTGGATCACGGGACCCGGATTGCAAAGGTCGTGTGCGGTGATTTGCAGGCTCACCTGTTCATCACCCGATTGAGGTGCAGGACATACAAGAAATCGCTTCCAGCCAACCTGTCGGCACAGGGCGACATCAGCTGCCACGCGGAGAAGGGACAGATGACGATGACATCCAAGATCGACCGACAGTGCTTTCGTCGTGGCACAGCCGGGCTGCTCGCGGCCGTGCTCGTGCTGGCATGCAGCCCTCAATGGACACGCGCGCAGGCGCTGGGCACCTACATTACGGGCGAGTCGGGCAGCGACCGGGTGATCTTCCGTGCGCTTTTCGATACCACGGTGCCGAACAGCGGTGTCGTGAGCATCGCCGCGTACGAAACGAACACCACGGGACGGCTGGACAATATCGACTTCACCCCCGGAACTGGTTTTGCGCAGGTCCACGTCAGCCAGCAGCGTGCCGGCGGCGGCGCGATTACCAGCTACAACGTGCTGACCGGGGCGGAGCTGCCGGATTATGTTCCCGAGACCTCGCTCGGCAGCTTTCCGCCGGCGTCCGGCGTCTCGCGGCCGGCGAGCGTGCTGCCGACAGCGACGCACATCTACTACGTCGAGAACCAGTTCGGCTTTGCGGGTGGTGCGCATCGGATCATGCGCACGCCGCTGGCCGGTCCGGCAGGCACGACCGAGGTGGTATTCGACGGATCTTCCTATCCAGGCGGACTGACAAACTTCTCCGGGCTGGAGATCGTGGGCGCGCGGATGTACACGTTCGTGCGCGACCCGACGGATCCGGCGGACACGCGGGCCCTGGTGAGCTTCGGGCTGTCGGGGGCGGGCATCTGGGACGGAATGATTCCCGGACCCACGGGAATCGTAAAGAACATGACGGGCCTGTTTGAGGCGCTCGGCCCCGGCGTCGGGCCGTTTGCCTCCGACGGATCGGACGAGTTGACGTTCGACCCGGTGACCGGCTATTTATTCGGCACGAACATCGCCAACGGCGAGGTCATCGCGTACGATCCGGTGGGCGGCATGGCGATCACCTCGCCCGGAGCGGCGGCGGGCCGGTTCATCGACGCCGGTCAAATCGACGCCGGCGCCGCGACGGGGCTTAATCTGCTGGACGAGATGCATCGGGCCGACGGGATCCGGAGCACCGGGACGGGCCACCTCGTCTGGGTCGGCCACGGAGGCGTGCTGGCGGCGATCGACATTGCGGGGGTGCTCGCGGACGGTGCCGATGACGGAGACATTATACCCCTGTTCTTCAATCCTGCCTTCGAGTTCGATGACCACGCGTCGCTGGCCCCGGCGTCGGCGGTGGACGTCGCCGCCGTGCCCGAGCCATCGACGCTCGTGATCGTAGGCGCCGGGTTGTTGCTGCTGGCCCGACTCGCTCGTCGGCGGCCCTCTTCGTCCGCGCGTTGACAGCTGGGCGCGCGGTGAGATCAAAAAGGGCTCAGAACTCTTTGTCATTCAAAAAGTTCTGACCCTTTTTCTGCTGCGACCCGTTTTCTGCTGCGCGCAACTTCTGCACCCTCCCTCCGGGAGGGTCGAAGGCGAGGCACGAGCCTTCGGGGAGGGGACCGGCCGAGCGGCTTTCGGCTATCGCAGACGCCCCTCCCCGGCCGTTCGTTCCTCACGGCCGACCCTCCCGGGGGGAGGGTGAAGTATCGGGAAGAGGTGGCCCGTGCGGGGCAGTTGGCGTACACATTAGAAGTCAGGTCTC
>Ga0114938_1001549_pt1 | contig 15414 bp, 10 predicted proteins | sample AshMeaBigSpring_FD_88675 | JGI IMG/M metagenome (GOLD analysis project Ga0114938, IMG submission 88675) | Groundwater microbial communities from Big Spring, Nevada to study Microbial Dark Matter (Phase II) - Ash Meadows Big Spring | ecosystem: Environmental > Aquatic > Deep subsurface >...
AGCCTCGCCCTCCCAAGGATTCTTGGTGGCGCGGCGGCTCGGCGGGAGCCTCGCCCTCCCAAGGATTCTTGGTGGCGCGGCGGCTCGGCGGGAGCCTCGCCCTCAAGCCGCCTCGTCCGCGGCGCGCGGCGGCAGGTGGAACAGCCCGAACAACTCACGCTGTGACAGTCCCAGGTTCCGCGGCGTATCTGTCTGGGCGAGCATCGTGGCGAAGAGTTCCCGCTTGTCGCTCAGCACCTGGTCGATCCGCTGTTCGATCGTGTCGAGCGCGAGGAAACGGGTGACGGTGACAGGCTCCGCGGCCCCGATCCGGTGGGCCCGATTGATCGCCTGGTCTTCGACGGCCGGGTTCCACCAGCGGTCGAACAGAAAGACGTAGCTGGCGAACTGCAGGTTCAGTCCGACGCTGCCCGCCCCGTAGCTCATCAGCATCACGTGGGCTCGCGGGTCGTCGCGGAACTGGCGGATCACCGCGTCGCGACGTCCCGCACCGATTCCGCCGTGGTAGGTGAGCGGGCCGAAGGGGGCCAGAACGCGACGCAGCCTCTCCAGGGTCTGCACCCATTGGCTGAAGACGATCGCCTTGCGGCCGCTGGCGGCGACCTCTTCCAGGTCGGCCAGCAGCCATTCGAGCTTGCAGCTTTCTCCCGTGGCGGGATCGAAATTGCAGATCTGCTTCAGGCGGAGCACCAGTTCGAACACGTGCTGGATTGTGACTGCGTCACCCATCTCGGTCAGCCGGACCAGCCCTTCCTGTTCAGCCAGCTCGTACGAAATGCGTTGCTGTGGCAGCAGTTCCAGCTCGGCGTCCCGATACATCTTGGGCGGCAGGTCGGGCAGCACCTTGTCCTTGGTTCTCCGCAGCACGTAGTCCCGGGCCGCGCGTCCCATGCGGCTGGGGGTCATCTGGGACGAAAGGCAGCCTGGCGCGAGAAACTCGAAGATGCCGACCAGGTCGTCCGGGCTGTTCTCGATCGGGGTGCCGGTGAGCGCCCAGCTGCGGCGGCGGGCCACGCTGCGCGCGACCTGGCTGGTCGTGCTGCCGCGATTCTTGATCCGCTGGGCCTCGTCCAGCACCACCAGGTCGAACGGCTGTTTCCCCTCGCCGATCAGGTCGCGGTCGCGGATCAGCAGTTCGTAGTTGGCCACCTTGACGGGGACGCCCGGCAGTTGCCATTGCCACTCGCGCCGGGCCTGCTCGCCGGCAATGACCAGGGTGGGAATTTCCGGCGCCCAGAGCGCAAATTCGCGAACCCAGTTCGACACCAGCGGCTTGGGGCAGATGAGCAGCACGGAGCGCAACTCGCCCAGCCGCAGCAGCAGCCGGATCGTGGCGATCGCCTGCATCGTCTTTCCCAGCCCCATTTCGTCGGCGAGGATCGCGGCGTAACGGGGATAGAGGAAGGCGATTCCCTGCAGCTGGTACGGGAAGGGCGGGTGCGGCAGGGCGAGCGATTGGTGGCCCAGGAGTGATTCCAACGGGGGTTGCAGCAGGTAGAACAGTCGGTCCTCGAGCTTGATGATCTCCCGCGGCGGCTGGATGCGCGTCACGCGGCCTGGCGGCGGAGGCGGCTTGAGATCGACCGTCGCCTGGCGCGGGGGCGACAGGCTCGAACTTTCCGGCGGCGACGGCGCGAGCTCGGCCTCCGGCTGCGCGAAAGCGTACCCCCGCGTCGGGACGGCGAGCGGCCGCAGGGGGATCGAACAGACGGCGGGTGGCGGACCGGCCAGCTCGGCACTGCGCACCACGATCCGCGGCGGGCGGGCGAGTGCCGTCTGCCAGCCGGTGGAGTAGATGGATGCTGCCAGCCGCAGCTCCATCTGCCGCACGGTGATCGCGTTGTTGTTCATTGAGCCTCGATCGGCCGGCCGGGGTGCACCGCGGGTTCGCAATACTCGGCGCCGGCGGCCGCCGGGTACACCTCAATGGGGTTGCGTGATTCCGGGAGGGCGAGGCGCCTGCCGAGCCGAAAAAGGCGCTCGAGGCACCGGCTCGGCGGGAGCCTCGCCCTCCCCAGTTCGTGCAACTTCGGTCAGCACCCTGCGGCGGATGCCTTGAGCTTCGGATGTCCCAGGATCACGCAAGGCTGTAGAGAGCGGATTGGAGGAGTCGGTGGATGCGGCTGCCCGGGGAGGTTCTCACCTCGGCGGGGCCAGCCGAGCGGGATCAGCGGGCGCCTTGGTGAGCCTCGTGGATCGCTTCTCGGATGCGTGCAAACGGCTCGTACAGGTCCCAGCTCACGCGGTCCGGGTCGAGGCCCTCGAGAATCGCCTGCCGGTCGTCCGGGTAATGGGGATGCACGGCCAGTTCATGGCGCCCGGCGCGGAACCGCAGCATCCCCCCCGGTGCGGCGGGGGCGATCGACGTGTGCGGCGGATCGATTCGCACCGTCGCGGGCAGTTCGCCGGCCGGCGGCAACGAACTGTTCGTGCCGGACGGGACCAGCCAGGCGACGGGTGCGGAGGCAAAGGGGCGGACCTCCAGCGCGGGCGCCACGTCGGTGCAGATGATCGTGGTCGAGTTTGTGGTGCGGGCCAGGAGCGCGCGGCCGATCTGCTCGCCGTACAGGTACGGCTGGAGTGTCGGGCCGTAAAGGATTTCTTGCGCCCGGTTGGGGCGGACCGGGGCGGTGCAGTGGAATTCCAGCGGGCGCCCCAGGGCGTTGAGCACCAGGTAGCCGCCCAGCCAGCCGCTTTCGCCGGCCTGGATCACCGTGAGAAAGCCGAGGGTGGCCGGAGGCTTCGGATCGCTAGCAACCATGTCCATTCCGTGTCAATCCCCCCTGTGCCGATGCGCAGATTTTTTCAGGGGCGCCGCCCTGCGGCGATCCGACGCCACCCGATTGCATCGGGTTTGCCGACGTGTCAACTTGAGCAGCGGGTGCCGTGCGTCCTGCGGGGTCGCGTGTTCCGCGTGCGGGAATTCCGACGGCGGTCGTGCGGGTCGGTGGACAACCGGCTCGGTGCCTGCCTATACTGGACTTCAAGCTAGTTCCGCTGGCATCACCTTCAGAAAGTATCCCCCATGGCCCATGATCCGCAGCCATCCTCTTCGTTCTTCACGCACATCGATGTGTCCACGGCCACGGCGACCGCTCAGCACCGCAAGGGGGAGGCGGCGAGCCACGAGGCCGTTGCCCTGCTGCGGCAGCTGGTGGCGGCCCAGGATCGGCAGAATGAGCTGCTGGAGGAGATGGTCCAGCAGATGAGCAACGCCCAGAAGCAGCGGGCGGCGGAATTGGGCCAGTGGAAGCAGGCCAACCCCGAGTTGGCGCGCCGCTGCCGCCGCGCGGCGGAGACGCTTGGCCAGGTGCAGACGCAATTCCTGGAGAAACTGACGGTCGACATCCAGGAGAATGAGGACTGTCTGTTGGACGGCGAGTTCATGCTGCATGAGTTCGTGGACCGCTTCGGTCCGCGCCTGGCCCACCTGAACGGCGTCCTGCAGGTCTTGTCGCAGTTAAGCAGCGTGCCCCCGGCGACGCAGGACTTGGGCAAGTAGCGACGCGGCCGGTGCCCTCCATGAGTGCGACCCCGTCTGACGACGCTGCCCAGGTCGCCGCGCGCGTGGCGGAAGCCCGCCGCCAGCTGGACGCGCACACCTGCGAGATCGTCCAGTGGCACTTTCACCCGTCGACCGGCTGCCCGTTCTGGCTGGAAAAGCGGGCTGAGCTGAAATTCGATCCGCTCCGGGACGTCCAGGGTTTCGACGACCTGCGAAAGTTCCCGCCGTTCGAGGACGAGTGGCTGCGGGGCGGGCCGGTGCGGCGCTGGGTCCCTCGGGCGTATGCCGACCGGCCGATCTACGTCTTCGAGACCGGCGGCACGACCGGCGTGCCGAAATCGCGGATCGTGGTCGAAGATCACCGCATCGATTACGAACTGTTCAGCCAGACACTGCCGGATGCCTACTTCCCGCCCGGCGCCAACTGGTTGATGCTCGGTCCCTCCGGTCCCCGCCGGTTGCGGCTGGCGGTCGAGCATCTCTGCCAGTACCGGGGCGGCATCTGTTTCTGTATCGACCTGGATCCGCGCTGGGTGATCAAGCTGATCCAGAAGGGGTGGCTGGAGCACCTGGAGGCTTACAAGCAGCACTGCATCGAGCAGGCGATCACGATCCTCACCGCCGGGCACGACATCCGCTGCATGTTCGCCACGCCCAAGCTGCTCGACGCCCTGGCCCTGGCCCTGGAGCAGCGCGGGTCGAGCCTGCGCGAGAGCGGCATCACCGGCATCTTCTCGGGCGGCACCGAATTCACGTCCCAGTGGACGCGCTATGCCGTCGAGGAACTGCTGGGCGGCCCGCCGGAGGTGAGCGGCGTCTACATGACACCCACCTACGGCAACACGCTGATGGGGTTGGCCTGCAGCAAGCCGATCAGCGCCGCGGATGCGTACAAGATCACGTACTATGCCCCGCAGCCGCGCGCCGTCGCGGAGGTGGTCGCGTTCGACGACCCGGACTCCCTCGTGCTTTACGGCCAGACGGGGCGCATCCGGCTGACGACGCTCACCAGGGAGTTCTTCGTGCCGGGATTCCTGGAGCGCGACGAGGGCGAGCGGGAGCGACCCTACGCCGAGCGTTACCCGTGGGATGGCGTGAGCGGTGTCCGGCCGTACCGCGGCCTGGCCTCGCAAACCACGGTGGGCGTCTACTGAGTCGCGGCAACCGTGTACGGCCCGTGGCAGACAGGCCGTGATTCCCAAGGGGGCCGGTCGCTGGAATCCGCCAGCGGCCTGGTTGCCGGGTGGCGTTCATCGGCCCAAGTATCGATCCGTCCCCAACCTGGGCACGGCGGCGATTCGCGGCGGGCGCACCGGCGACGCCGCGGGGCTCGCTACACTATGGGGTAGGCGTGGGAGATTCGCGACGAGCCGACCAGAGACAGACGATCGCGGGAGGGCGAGGCTCCTGCCGAGCCGGCGCGCTGAGCGGCTTCGCGGCTCGGCGGGAGCCTCGCCCTCGCGGAATCACGATGCCGTGTTGAGACGGTGAACAGCCATGCTGCATCTGCCCGTGCTCCGCTGGGGAGAGCCCTACAGCTCGCTGGAGATGGAGGAGGTGGTGCACTTCAGCACCGGGGAGCCGATCGCCAGGATCAGCCAGGCCAATGGCGGATTGATCCAGCGCGATCTGCGCAAGGCCCAGGCGGCGCGGGACGCGCTGCGCGGGATTCCCTGCCACGAGCTGCTCGCGCGCGTCCAGGCGGCGGCCGATCTCTATGCCCGCAGCGAGCTGCCCGCCGGGGACGGCAGGCAGACGCCGGACGAGTTCGTGCATGCCCAATCGGCCAGCACGGGCCTGCCGGAGCAGATGTGCCGGGCCAACATGGAGAAGAACGCCTTCGTCCTCGCGCACATGGACCGCATCCTGGACGCCCTGACGCGCGGCCTGGACCTGCGGATCCTGGCCCGGGGCTACGGCGTGGAGCCGCGGGGAGTGGTGGTCAGCTACCAGGCGCAATCCCCGGTGCTGGGGGCGGTGCTGCCGTCCAACTCGCCCGGGGTGCACACCCTGTGGCTGCCGGTGATCCCGCTGCAGGTGGGCCTGGTGCTGAAGCCCGGGCCGCAGGAGCCGTGGACGCCCTACCGGATGGCGGCGGCCTTCGTCCAGGCCGGCATCCCGGCCGAGGCGATCGCGATCTACCCCGGGGGCCCGGACGCCGGCGCCGCGGTGCTGAACTCCTGCGCGCGGAGCATGATCTTCGGCGGGACGCCCACGGTCGAGCAGTATCGCGGCAACCCCCGCGTGCAGGCCCACGGTCCGGGCTTCACCAAGATCCTCCTGGGCGATGACGTCGTCGACCGTTGGGAGGACTATCTCGACCTGATGGTGGAGAGCATCTCCATCAACAGCGGCCGCAGCTGCATCAACTGCTCAGGCATCTGGGCGTCGCGTCACACGCGCGAGATCGCCCAGGCGCTCGCCGAGCGGCTCGGTCCGATCGACGTCCGCCCGCCGACCGACCCCCAGGCCGGGCTGGCCGCCTTCACGGTGCCCGGCCTGGCCCGCTCGGTGTGGCAGATGATCGAACAGGACCTGCGCGCCGCCGGGGTGACCGACATGACGGCGGCCTACGGCCCGCGGCTGGTCGAGCAGGAGCGGTGTGCTTACCTCCGCCCGATGATCGTGCACTGCGTCTCGCCCGAGTGCGAGGTGGCGGGCAAGGAATACATGTTTCCCTTTGCCACGGTCGTCCAGTGCCCGCAGAGGGAGATGCTGCAGCGCATCGGCCCGACGCTGGTCTGCACGGGCATCACCGAGGACCCGGCGCTGGTGCGGGCGCTGAGCGACGCCGTGCATATCGACCGGCTGAACATCGGGCCGATCCCGACCAACCGCTTGAACTGGCTGCAACCCCACGAGGGCAACCTGATCGACTTCCTGTTCCGCTCGCGGGCCTTCCAGGTGAGCGATGAGCGGCTGGCGGCCTTGCGCGCCGAGTTGACCGGCGCCGACTGAGCCCCCGCGGCCGGGCGGGGCACAGGTACGGTGGCCGGGCCGACGGCAGGCCCTGGCCGTTTCACGCAGCTTGTCCGGGCAGCTCCCCCATGATCGATTCCGCCCTGCTTCCGTTCGACTTCCAGCCCCGCACGCGGGTCGTGTTCGGCCCCGGCCGCCTGGCGGCCTTGGGCGAGCTGGCGCGGGAGCTCGAGGCGCGGCGCGTCCTGGTCGTCAGCGATCCGGGGATCATCGGCGTGGGGCACGCGGCCCGCGGCGTGGCGGCCCTGCGGAAAGCGAGCCTGGACGTGCTGCTGTTTGAAGGCGTCCACGAGAACCCCACCACCGCCGACGTGCAGGCAGGTCTGGCAACGGCCCGGGACTACCAGCCCGACCTGATCGTGGGGCTGGGCGGCGGCAGCTCCATGGACTGCGCCAAGGGGATCAATTTTCTCTACACCAACGGCGGACGGATGCAGGATTACTGGGGCGTGGGCAAGGCGACGCGGCCGATGCTGCCCATGATCGCCGTGCCCACCACCGCGGGTACGGGCAGCGAGATGCAGTCGTTCGCGTTGATTACCGACGCCGAGACGCGCGTGAAGATGGCGTGTGGCGACAAAAAGGCCTCGTTTCGCCTGGCCCTGCTCGACCCCGAGTTGACGTTGACCCAGCCGGAGCGGATTACGGCCCTGACCGGCATCGACGCCCTGTCGCACGCCCTGGAAACCTACGTCACGCGGCCGCGTAACCCGGCCTCGTTAGCGTTCAGCCGCGAGGCCTGGCTGCTGCTGGCGGCCAGCCTCGATCGTGTCTTCGATCGACCGGACAGTCTCACGGCTCGCACCGGCATGCAGTTGGGCGCATGCTTCGCCGGGTTGGCGATCGAGAACTCGATGCTCGGGGCGACGCACGCCCTGGCCAATCCCCTGACCGCGGCCTACGGGATCGCACACGGCCAGGCGATCGGCGTGATGCTGCCGCACGTGATCCGCTTCAACGGCGCCTCGGTCGACAGGTGGTACGTCGAGCTCCTCGAGCGGACGGCGGGAACCGATGGTCTGCCGCGGCCGCGGGACGGCGCAGGCGGGCTGGCCGATTTCGTGGCGCGACGGGTGGCCCACGCCGGGCTGCCGGGCCGTTTGGCTGACTGCGGCGTCGAGCGGGAACGTTTGGAGGAGTTGGCCGCGGACGCCGCCCGGCAGTGGACCGCCCAGTTCAACCCGCGGCCGGTGGACCAACCGGCGCTGTTGAGCCTCTACGAGTCGGCCTTCTGAGGACTTCCGAGACGAGCGGGGGTCATCGTTCACCGGTCGGGGTCGGGTACATTTTTCGGCCGACGGGCGTCACGATCCGCACGCGCCCGGTCCGAAAACATGTACCTGACCCCCTCGAATCCTCGAATCCGCAACCGGGGTGTCAACGGTTACAAGCCAGGGCTGATCGTCCGGCGGGCTCGGCGCTCCGGCACCGGGCGGTTTCCTCCTGATCCCGCGGCCGTGTCCCGGCCCGCTGCGACTCCCACAGGCGGGCCTCCTTCATGAAGGAGTAGAACGCCGTCAACATGCAGACCTGCACGCCCGCCGCGCCGTCCAGGAAGCCGAGCCGCAGGAAGTACGTTTGCAGGAAGCGCGCCGGGGCGACCAGCAGCATCCGCCACAGGCTGGGGCGGCGTCCCGCGCGGGCTCGGCCGTCGGCGGCCCACGTCGTGTAGCGGTGGAACTTCTGAAAGTACTGGTCGTAGCTCCGGTACGAATAGTGCCGCAAGCGGGCACGCAGCCGACCCACCCGTCCCGTGGCGATCTGGACCTCGGCATGATCGGTTTCACCGACGTAGCGCCCCAGGTCGCGGCGGAACAGGCGCAGCACCTTGTCATTGTTCCACCCGCTGTAGCGGATCGGATGGCCCAGGAAGTAGTTTTCGCGGAGGATCCAGTAACCGTCGCGTGGTCGCGGCAGGGCGAGCACCTGGCGGATTTCCGCCACCAGCAGTTCCGGCACGCGTTCGTCGGCGTCGACGATCAACACCCAGTCGTGGGCGGCCTGGGGGATCGCCCAGTTCTTGAAATCGCCCGAGTGGACATAGTCCCGCTCGATGATGCGGCACCGCGGGGTCTGGCGGACGATCTCGAGCGTGCCGTCGGTCGACCCGGAGTCGGCGATCAGAATCTCGTCGGCCAGCGGCGCCACCGAGTCGATACAGGCGCGGATGTGGTGGCGCTCGTTCTTGCAGGGAATCAGCACCGTCAGCTGGCGATCCATGGCACGTTTCCCAGTGAGCCTGTTCAGCTCGCGCGGCGCAGGCGCGGCGTCTCCTCCGCCGCCGCCAGCGGCCGGGCGGCGACGTCGGGCGGCGGTTCGCCGCGGCCGGCCAGCGAGGCGACGATCCGCGTGGTGGAGATGCCGTCGACGACGCCGGTGACGCACACCTGTCCGCCGTAGGCCTCCACCACCTCGTGTCCCACCACTTCGTGCGGCGCGTAGGTGCCGCCCTTGACCAGCACATCCGGGCGGATGGCATGCAGCAGGACGTGGGGCGTGTCCTCGTCAAACACGACGACGTGATCGACGCAGGCCAGGGCGGCCAGCATCGCGGCCCGGTCCTGCTGGCCGATCACGGGACGGGTCGGGCCCTTCAGCCGCCGCACGCTGGCATCGCTGTTGACGGCGACGATCAGCACGTCGCCCAGGGCCGCGGCCTCTTCCAGGTAGCTCACGTGACCGACATGCAGCAGGTCAAAGCAGCCGTTGGTCAGCACGACCCGTTTGCCGCGCGCCCGGTGCTCGGCGGCTTGCACCGCGGCCTGCTGGCGGCTGAGCCGCTTGCCGGCGCCCGGGCTGTTGGCGGAGAGCTGCGCGCGGACCTCCTCGCGGGTGATCACCGCCACGCCGTGCCGCGCGACCTCCAGCGCAGCCGCCACGTTCGCCAGTTTCACCGCGTCGGCCGGCGGAACACCGCCGCCCAGGCAGAGGCCGAGCATCGCCAGCACCATGTCGCCGGCGCCCGTGATGTCGTACACCGCCCGGGCTTCCGTGGGGAAGACCGCGCCCGACCCGTCGCGAAACACCAGCGCCATCCCGTCGGCGTCGAGCGTGATGACGGCCATTTGCAGGTCGAGATCATCACAAAGCTGTCGGCCGGCGGCCAGCACGTCCGCGCGTGAGACGAGCGGGCGGCCGACGGCCATTTGCGACTCCAGGCGGTTGGGCTTGATCGCGGTGACGCCGCGGTACCGTCCGAAGTCGCTGCCCCGGGCCGGGTCGACCAGCACCGGCACCCCGGCCGCGCGGGCCGCCTGGATGGCTGCCCGCAGCACGGCCGGCACACAGACCCCCTTGGCGTAGTCGGAGATCAGCAGCAGGTCCTGGTCGGCCACACGGGCGGTCAGGGCCGCACAGAGCTGCTCTTGCAAGGCCTGCCCGAGCGGCTGCGTGGCCTCGGTGTCGACTCGCAGGATCTGGCTGGGATGCCGCGCCGCGGCCCGCCCGACGAACCGCTCCTTTTGCGTCGTGGGTCGCGCCGCGTCGTCCCACACCAGGTCGCACGACACCCCGGCCGTTTCGAGCAGCTGGCGCAGTTCGCGGCCCGCGCCGTCGGCCCCCACCACCCCGGCACACGAGGTGCGAGCACCCAGCACGGATAGCATGTGACAGACATTGGCGGCACCGCCCAGCCGCGATTCGCGCCGGTCGGCGCGCAGCACCAACACCGGTGCCTCCTGGCTGACCCGCTCGGCGTTGCCCCAGGTGTAGCGGTCGAGGATCAGGTCGCCCAGCACCAGGATGCGCGGGGCTGCTAGCTGCCGCAGCAGTTCCGAGAGTCGCGTGCCTTCCATGGCCTCAGCCTTGCTTGTGACGACCGCGCGGAGGTCTTCGTTTTGGCGCAACCGTTCACGGGCCCGGGGTCTGGCTCATTTTTCGGCGGGCGGACGGCTGGTCGTCGTGCGACGCTGCCGCCGAAAAATGTGCCTGACCCCTTGGCGTGCACGGACGTCCACCCCGTGAACGGTTACGTTTTGGCGAGCGGTGGCCGGGCCAGCACTCGCGCGTCGGCTGTTTATAGTGCCGGCGGGCCGGTGGGCAAAGACAAGCTGGGAAAGCGTACGAGCCCCCCGAGTCCCGACGCTGGGAAAGCGTACCAGCCCCGCCGGATCGCGCCCGTCTCACGCCCCGCGGACCGCCGCGGCGTCCCGCAGCCGGCTGAGGCGGTCGAGCAGGGCCGGCTCGCCGCGGAGCACCTCCAGCCCGATCGCCAGGGCCCACAGCGGGCGGCCGCCCAGCTCCGCGCGGTTGATCTTGACCAGGTCCTTGCGGGTGCAGAGGACGGCCGCGATCGAGCCGGTTTGACGCACCCAATTCGCCAGGGCCGCGAGGTCCTCCGGCCCGTAGTCGTGGTGGTCGGGAAACTCGCGCCACGCGGCCAGATCGCAGCCGCAGGCCTGGAGCGTGCCGCGAAAGCCGTCGGGATTACCCAGGCCGCAGAAGGCCGCGACCGGCGCGCCCGCCAGCGATTGCCAGTCCTGCTGGCGGCCGTCGGCTGCCAGCAGGCGGCGCGGTCGCTGAGCGACCTCGACCCACTGCGCCGCAGGCGCCAGGCGGGCCGCGCGGTCCCGGATCTCTTCCCGCCGCGGGGTGGAAACCAGGTCCGCCCGCGACAGCACGACGACGTCGGCCCGCGCCAACCCGCTGGGCCGTTCCCGCAACAGACCACGCGGAAAGACATGTCCGTACCCGAACGGCTCGAGGGCATCCAGCAGGACGATGTCCAGGTCGCGGGCCAGCCGCCGGTGCTGGAAGGCGTCGTCTGCGACGATCAGCTGGCAGGCCCACCTGGCGATCGCCTCGCGCGCCGCGGCGACGCGGTCGGGGTTCTGCAGGTGCGGTACGTCCGGCAAGAGCTGCGCTAGCTCGAGCGCCTCGTCGTTCGGGCGTCCCGCCGCGGCCCGGTAGCCGCGGCTGACGATGGCTGCCCGCAGGCCCTGCTGCTGGAACCAGTCGGCCAGCCACGCCACCAGCGGCGTCTTGCCGGTGCCGCCCAGCGTCAGGTTGCCCACGCTGATCACGGGCACGGCGGCGCGCGTCGGCGCCGCCGCTCCCCGATCGTAGCGGTGATTGCGCCAGTCCACGACCAGCGCGTAGGGGATCTCGGCCGCCCGCAGCGCGGCCCGGGCCAGCGCGGCCCCCGCGCCGCGCCGACGTCCGCTGACGAGGGCCCGATAGTCGGCGGGGCGAATCAGCAACGGCGACGGCCCTCCCCGGGGGCGCTCAATCGGTGTACTTCTGCAGGGTCCTGAGCGCCTCGTCCAGCGTGTACTTGAGGTAGTTGTCCTGCGGCTTCTCGAGCGACATCAGCGCCACCTCGGCCGCCTTGCTGGTCTGGAAGAAGCTGGCCGCGCGGATCGCCTCCAGACGCACCAGGGGATGGTCGTCCGTCGCTTGGACGCGGAGCAACTCCAGCGGATCGTTCAGCCGGTCCCGCCAGACCCCCACCACCCGCGTGGCCGCGGCCCGGGCCCGGTGGTCCGGCGACCGCAGCACCCGCGCCAGCAGTTCCTGGTTGACCACGTTGTGCTGCTGGTACAGCCAGAGGGCCTCCAGCATCTGGTGCTCATAGTCCGGATCGCCGTGATCCAGCGAACTGGTCCACGTCGCCGCGGCGGCCAGCACCTGGTCGCTGTCCCGAGCACTCAACTCGATCCGGGCCCGGTACCGCACGCGGTCCTCGGGTTGCCGGAGGGCGTCCAGCAGTTTCTCGATCGGCTGGCCGGCGATCGGTACCGGCGTCAGCAGGGGACGGTCGGGGCAGGTAACCCGGTACACCCGTCCATGCGTCTTGTCGCGATGGGGGTCGCGAATATGGTGCTGCATGTGGCCGATGATCGGGTTCTGCCAGTCGGTGAAGTAGAGGGCCCCGTCCGGGCCGATCTCCAGGTCGACCGGGCGGAAGTTCTGATCGGTCGACTGCACGATCGGCGGGACCTCGGTCCCCTCAAAGCTGGCGCCCTTCTCGCTGAGCTTATACTGCAGGATGCCCTGGAAACCGATCACGTTGGCCACCAGCAGGTTGCCCTGGTTGGTCTCGGGAAAATGGCGGCTGGAGAGGATTTCGGTCGCCGGGCAGGGTCGCGTCCGCTTGCCGTACAGCTTCGGCGCGCCGCCATGCTTGTGCGGATAGTCGACGTGGCCCGTGAAGAGCGTCGCGTGATACGGTTCGGCCCCCGTGCCGTCGTGGATGAAGCCCTGCCCCCAGCGGTCATACACGTGGCCGTGCGGATTGGCGAAGCCGTAGGCCGCATACCGCTCCACCCGCCAGGTGCGCGGCTCGAAGCGCCACACGCAGCCGTCGGCATTCCGCACCGGCCCATACGGCGTCTCGATCTGGCTGCGATGGAAGACGCCCTCGCCGAAATAGAGCGCGCCGCCGGGGTCGAGCACGAAGCTGTTGGCGGTGTGGTGCGTATCGCCCGAGCTGATCCCGTGCAGCATCCGCACCCGTACGTCCGCCACGTCGTCCCCGTCGGTGTCCTTCAAGAAGAGGATGTCCGGGGCCATCGCCACGATGACCCCGCCGCCCCAGAACTCGAAGCCGGTGGGATTGTGCAACCGGTCGGCAAACACCTTACACTGGTCGGCCCGGCCATCGCCATTGCTGTCGATCAGGATCAACAGCTTGTCGTTCATCTCGTCCTTGGGCTTCCAGTGCGGATAACTGGGCCAGGCACAGACGAACAGCCGCCCCTGGGTGTCAAAGGCCATCTGCACCGGGTTGACCAGCTCCGGGAACTGCTCCTCCGAGGCGAACAGGTTGACCTGCATCCCCTCGGCCACCGTCATCTTGCCGATCGCTTCCTCGCCGCCGAGAAAGATGTGTTCGCCGTTGGGACCCGCTCCCTTCAGGTTCGTCTTGACCGGAATGAACGGCGGCGTGTTACTGTCGTCCACCTTCAGGTCCGATCCCCGCGCGACCGCCCAGATCCGCTGGTCGCGGTTGGCGGCCATCGCCTCCAGCACCTCCATCTCGCGCTGCATCACGTCGCGGTTGCTGATGCCCTCGGTGTACTTCAGCCCGGAGCGGCCGCCATGCACGTTGAACCCGTCGGTGGTCTGGTAGCGATGGAACCAGTAGAAGTTCTTGTCGACCACGGCCGCCCGGATTTTTTCCAGTTGCGACCGGTCGCTGGGGGCGGGGGAGCCGGGCAGCAGGGCCTGGACGATGATCTCGGCCACGACCCGGTTGCCCTCCTCGTTGAGGTGGATGCCGTTGATCGTCAGCGGCTGAGCGGCCTGGGCGTAGGCCGCGAGCGTTGGTGCGAAGAGGTCAACGAAGCGGACGTTCTCCGCCTGAGCCACCTCGGCCATCGCCGCGGTGAACTGCCGCAGCCGCTCGTTGTTCTCGCTGCCGTCGGGCAGGTTCCGGTTGGCCAGCTTTTCGTGGGCGATCGGCGAGAGCAGCACCAGCTCCGGGGGGCTCGTGCCGTTGTACTTCTGGCCGCGGATACCCTTGATGAGCTGGGACAGATTCTGCTTGAACCTCTCGATGCCCGGCTCGCCGGCGAACGACTCGTTGAAACCGAAAAAGGCAAATACGACGTCGGCCTGCGTGCGTTTCAGCCACTCGTCCTGGCTGCCGAACCCGGCCACGCGCAACTGGACGTCCAGCGCGTCCGCGGAGAAGCCCAGGTCGCGGACGACCAGTTCCAGGTCGGGGAAGCGGCTCTGCAGCAGTGTCTCCAGCCAGCCGTCATGCTGCATCCGTTCGGCCAGCGTGTTGCCGATGATGCTGATCCGTTGCCCCTTGGCAAACTTCAGCTCCGGGCCGGTCTCCGCGGCGCGGACGGCCGCCGACAGGCTGAGGCAAACGACGACCACCGCGGGCAAAATGCGTCGGATCATGGCGGGTCCTCTGGCAGGGGGATGTGTCGGCAAGGCTGGCACAACGGACAGGAAGTTCTCGCGTTCGTGGGCAGGGCCTGGGTCCCGTCGAGGGATCGTGCCCTGGTGGGGGCGATGCGGGTGGGAAGACCAAGGAGGGTTCGGCGGCCGGCGTGGACACCAGGTCGCCCGTCGTACCGCCGCGTCGGCCGGTTGTCTTCGTGCGCCGGCCCGCTGGGCAGGTCCCACCCAGCGTCGCGGGGTGAGCGGAGCTTAGTCTAGTCGCCGCCGCCGCGGAAATCAATCGGCAATCGTGCGGGGGTGGGTCGGCTTGCGTCCGGGGATTTCCCCTTCGCCGCGGCTTGCCGGCCAGAACGTACGGCGCCGCGCACGGGGGGGCGAAACGGGGTTCGTGTTTCCCTGAGGGCGAGGCCCCCGCCGAGCCGGTGCGTTGAGCCGGCTTTCGGCTCGGCGGGAGCCTCGCCCTCCCAAGCACGTGCCGCCTTGGTCAGCGCACGCCGGCGGATACGTAACCGTTCACGGGCCGGGGTCTGGTCCATTTTTCGGCCGATCAACTCGACCTCGCGGATACGCGCTGGCCGAAAACATGGACCTGACCCCCTGGAATCAGGGAAAATCTTCCAGCGGGTTGTGAACGGTCACGCGGATGCCTCGCACGGCAGATGTCCCGGCATCGCGCAAGGCCATTTCGGCACGTACCGCGTCGCGGTTGGGTACCACGGGTCAGAGCGTGAGCTACAATCGGTGAAAACCGTACGCCGCACGTGGTGCTCCATCCCCCAGAAGAAGTTGCCTTGCGTGATCCTGGGAGATCGTGATCCTGGGAGATACGGGATGAGCGAGCCAGAGTTGCACGATCTTGGGAGGGCGCGTGGGAGAGGGCGAGGCTCCCGCCGAGCCGAACGCCGGCTCAAGGTACCAGCTCGGCGGGAGCCTCGCCCTCCCGGAAACACGATACCCTAAGGCGCTGCACGACAATTACCTACCGGTTTTGTGGATCAGCCGCGGGGCGCTAGCCCGCGGTCTTTCGCGGATGAACCGCGGGCTAGCGCCCGGCGGCTGATGAGTGATTTCGGTAA
>Ga0114938_1001550_pt1 | contig 15412 bp, 15 predicted proteins | sample AshMeaBigSpring_FD_88675 | JGI IMG/M metagenome (GOLD analysis project Ga0114938, IMG submission 88675) | Groundwater microbial communities from Big Spring, Nevada to study Microbial Dark Matter (Phase II) - Ash Meadows Big Spring | ecosystem: Environmental > Aquatic > Deep subsurface >...
CCAAGTGATATGGCAAGACGATTTTGATGGCTCTATGATGTGGACGCTGACCGGGGCAATAGGCACTCAAGATGCACAGGCTAATCAATGGGTAATAGATGATTTGGAAAGTTGGGATGGTATATGTGGTAGTGGCCATCTTGCAACACCGGGTGACAATACTTTACATGTATATTGTGATGGTGGGTTTTTCTGCCTTGCTACCGGTACGGGTGCAGTGTATGATGCCGGAGGCACAATACTTACGTCTACTGTCACTGATAAATTTGCTTATACTATATCGAGTATAAATACTATTGGATATACAAATATTAGACTGGAATTTGCATACAGAAGTGTAGGCGATATGGGTATAGATTATGGTAATGTACGATATAGTATAGATGCGGGATTGAGTTGGAATGATCTCATAAGCGAGTATAGTGAGCAATTAGATTGGGAATGTGTAAGTGTGACATTACCAGCTACATGTGATAATATCGCTACTTTAAAAATAGCTTTTCGTTGGCGCAATAATAGTGATGGTATAGGAAGTGATCCTTCTTTTGCGATAGATGATGTAGTAGTGATAGGTGATGAGGCAGGAGGTGCTAGTTGCAGCGAAACAATAAATTTTACTATAACAGAACCAGATATTGTCAACATCGCTCCAATAAATGATATTGCTATCTGTGAAGGGCAAACAATAACGCTTACTGCCATAGGTAGTGGTGGTATCGGATTACTATCTTATAACTGGATGCCAGGTGCAATGACCGGGCAGAGTATAGATGTAACACCAACATCAAATACTATATTTACAGTAACTGCGACCGATGAAAATGGTTGCAGTGCTAGTACAACAGCTACTGTTACAGTCGATAATATAGCCATAATGTCTGCTATAACTAATTCATATTGCAGTGATACTACATTCGATTTGACGACATATTGTGTATTAGATTGTATGTGTAGTTACTACACTGATATGGCTATGACTATAATAGTACCTGATCCTAGTGCGGTTACATCAGGTAGCTATTATATGCTATGTGATAATGCAGATTGTGATGCGATACAATCTATTATTGTAACAGAAAACATGAGTTATATAGTAGAAGATTCTCTATATATATGCCCAGAAGAACCATATATATTAAGTGATAGTACATTTTATTACCCTTATCATGGTGAACAATTAGAAGAAAATTTTACAACATCTCAAGGCTGCGATAGTACTATCATTATTACCTTTTATATTATTATTGATTGTTATAATGAGAGTCATGGACTAATATCTGGGGCTGTATTTGTTGATACCAACGGTGATGGGGTTTATAATTGTGCTGAAGAGTTAATAGGTGACGTGGAAATTTTTATTTCAGAGACTTTTTTTGATTCAAATGATAACGAAATTTATGAAACAACTGAAGTATATGTTGATGCAAATGGAAATGGGATTTTTGATGTATTATTAAACAGTACACAAACGCACTCAATAAATGAGCCATTTATAGATGCCAATGGCAATTGTATCTTTGACGAAGGAGATACCTATACAGATACTAATGGAAATGGGGTATATGATGGCGAGGGGGTTTATTATTTTAGACATATATATATTGGGAATTACATAATCACAATAAATACAGCTACAATTCCGAGTAATATGTCGCTCATAGGACAGAGTACCTGGAATGCTGAGATACAGGAACCTACTTTTACTGCACTAGGGCTTAATTTTACATTACCTATAGAATTAATGCAATTTGAGCTAATCAATGATTGTGAACGTATAGATATAAATTGGACTTTTGCTAATACTATAGCTGCTGCTACTTATTCATTACAATATAGTGAAGATGGATTTACTTATACAGATATTGCTAGTTTTGATGCACAAATAAGCGCACAACACTTCATACATTATAATGTAAAATCCAATAACTATTATCGCTTAGCCTATACAAAAGACGGAGTAACAAATTATTCAATGGTGAAGCATATCTATAATGATTGCGCAAATAATGAAATTACTATTTATCCAACCCCTGTTGAAAATACTTTATTTATAGCTGTATCAGATAAATTTAATTTTAATACAAATATCGAAATAATGGATATAGCGGGTAAAATAATCAAGAGTTTACCTATGATAGAGTGTACTAATAATATAGTTTCAATAAATATAAGTGATTTAGCGAATGGTGTTTATTTCATAAAAATGCAAAATAATAATAGACATCATAAATTTATAGTCCATCATTAATATATAGTAATGTCTGCACATCGTACTGCCAAACGTTACTCTTTGATATTAGATATTATCGAACGTAAAAAACATCCTACGTTTGAGGATATAAAAGATCATTTGGTTCAATATGATTTTGAAATCTCTGCACGCACACTACAACGTGATATAGCACGGATACGAGATGAATTTGGGATGGAAATATGCTATAGTCGTGCATCTCATGGGTATTACATAGATGAATCAAATAGTGTCAATAAAAATTTGTTTCTTAAATTTATTGAAACAAGTACCAAAGCCGAACTGATTAATCGCTCGATACATGACAGTAAAAAGCTACTTCAAGTAATACAATTTGATGGATATACTAATAACTATGGGTCGCAGTATATAGAAGATGTATTACAAGCAATAGATATGCATAAGAAAATCAAATTTTTGCATCATAATTTTGATACCAATCAATACAAAGAGCATATCGTACATCCCTATTATATCAAAGAATATAAGAATAGATGGTATGTGCTAGGCTGGGCAGAAACATATAATGAATTGCGAACATTTGGAATGGATCGAATACAGGATGTAATCATAATGAAGGAAGGATATAAGAAAGTAAATTTTGATGCGCTTGCTTATTTCAAAGATATAATAGGGATCAATCATCCTAAAACCAAAGTGCAGAAAATTGTATTACGCTTTACAGCACAACAAGCTAAATATATATGGGCATTGCCCTTACATCCTTCACAGCAATTTATTAATTCAAGTAATTCAACTGAAGATTTTGAATTTCAACTCAAAATAAACTATGAATTGATACAAGAGATTTTGGCTTTACGTGAGCATGTAGAAGTATTATCGCCATTGATCTTACGTAATGAAATAAAGGCAGTAATAAAAGCTATGTCAAAACAATATGCTCAATAAATTATAAGTAATCGTGTAGTAATTGTTGCATGCCTTGAGTTGCTGTAGCTGAGATGATCGTAATATTTTTTCGCTTTATATTTAATTTACTTATATGTGGATCAATAATTATTATTTTACACTCTTCAGAGACATAGTGTAATAGGCTCGCAGCTGGATATACTTGCAGACTAGTACCTATGATAAGTAATATATCTGCTTGCTTGGCCAAAGTAATAGCATTTTCCATCGCAGGTACTGCTTCGCCAAACCAGACTATATGAGGTCTTAATTGTCCGCCATCAGGAGCAATATCACCCAGTTTAATATCTTTATTACAGAAATATGTTATATTATTATTCTTCACACTTCTACATTTAGTGAGTTCGCCATGTAAATGTAAAATTGATTTAGAGCCGGCACGTTCATGCAAATCATCTACATTTTGTGTGATGATGTGTACAGCATATTTTTGTTCCAAACTCACCAATGCGAGATGAGCTGAATTAGGTCTGGCATTATACATATTTGCTCTACGCTCGTTATAGAATTTTAATACAAGAGATGGATTGCAGATAAATGCCTCTAATGTAGCAACATCCTCAATGTTATGGTTTTCCCATAGTCCATTACTATCACGGAAGGTTTTGATGCCGCTCTCAGCGCTGATACCAGCACCTGTGAGTACAATGAGTTTTTGTTTGGACATGTGATTATTTTTATAAACATTTAATCTAAAAGATTTTTATTATAATTATTTATTACCTTCATTTTATTATTTTATTAAAAAATACAATTTATGTTGATCAAAATTATTAAATGGATTTCAATTTTATATTTTTCACTGCTAATAATTTTTTTGTTACTAGGACTTATTATACCCAAGAAATATACAATATCTGAAAAAATAACAATCAATAAGCCACAAGCAGAGGTATATGAATATATCAAATTGCTCAAAAACCAAGAGCTATACTCTGTATGGATACTTGATGACACTACTAATACAATAAGGTATATAGGAGTAGATGGTACCATAGGTGCCCAAGCAGTCTGGGTAAGTGAGAAGAGTGGTAAAGGTTCACAGACCATAAGCAAACTCGATGGAGAGCGTGTAGATGTAGATTTGAAATTCATTGAACCTTATGAAAGTAATCAAAAAGCGAGTACCATAGCCAAGAAAATTTCAGTGACGCAATCCGAGGTAATTTCTGAATTTTATGATACAGAAGTTTACCCAATGAATGTTGTATCATTTATAAGTAAAATAATTATTAGAGATGCTGAGAAAAGAAATTTCATAAATTTAAAAAACATCTTGGAGAAATAAAGATGTCTCAATTAGTAGATATGTGTGGAAATAAAAATTGCTTTCATTCAAGTTGTACATAGTATTTTTGTGTTATGTATATTATCAAAATAAAAGGAAAAGCCAAAATTCCGGACTATGTACAATTGAGGGATGAGAATTTCGCATTGAAAGCTTACTTTCGTGCAGATAGACCTGAAAAGGAATTAGAAAAATTAGGATGGATAGATAGACAAGAAGAATTTAGATTATTACTCCTCACTTTGCCCTTTGGTAAAGTACAAAAACTTATTTTCTAAAAATATAATATGCAAGCAGTAATAGACTTACAAAATGTAACTATAAAGCAAGGGAACAATATAATATTGAAGGATGTAAATCTTAATGTTAATAAGAGCGAATTTGTATATTTACTTGGCAAAACAGGTAGTGGTAAAAGTTCGTTATTGAAAGCATTATATGGTGATGTGGCTATAGAAGCTGGAACGGCCTCAGTGTGTAACACAGATCTACGACAGATGACAAAAACCACTTTGCCTTTATTCAGACGCAAATTAGGAATCATATTCCAAGATTTTCATTTGTTTCATGATCGGAGTGTGCATCAAAATTTATTATTTGTATTGAAAGCTACAGGCTGGGAAGAAAAGGTACAAATTGAGGAACGTATCAATGAAGTATTAGAGATGGTAAATCTGCCTCACAAGAAAAATAAAATGCCTCATGAACTCAGTGGTGGAGAGCAGCAACGCATAGTGCTAGCAAGAGCGCTGCTCAATCATCCAGAGTTAATCATAGCCGATGAGCCCACTGGTAATCTAGACCCCGAAACGTCTATTGATGTGATTAGTCTCGTACATCAGATAGCTAAGACCTCACATACAGCAGTGCTAGTAGCAACACATGATTATATGGTATTAGAAAAATTTCCCGCCAAAATATTTAAGTGTAAAAACACCTCCGTAGTCGAAGATATGACCCTACTCAATCCTTAAAAACAAAATTTATATTATAATCTCCTCATTATCCTCATCGAGTATTTTATAATGGTGCGTACTAATGGTGTTGTTACTTTTAATCCGGGTCCATTGTTTCATACGCCACCACCATCTACGTTGTATAGAACATAAGCCTTTAGTAAGATGGGCATGGACAAAAGGATGTACTTCTAATGTTATTTTTTTAAGATTGAGTTGCTGGATTATATGTATTAGTTTTTTATAGATAGCAGTTATCAAGTCTATATGTTCAGTATATTTTCCTGTACCATTGCATTGCTCACATTGGTCATCTATTTTTACATTTACTTCAGGGCGCACACGCTCTCTAGTGATTTGGCATAAGCTGAATTTACTCAAAGGTAATATAGAATGTTTCGCTCTATCTCCAGACATCGATTCTTTTATGATTTTATATATTTCGTTTTTGTATTCAAGCTTTTTGACATCTATAAAATCTATGACTATGATACCACCTATATCTCTTAGTCTTATCAGTCGAGCTATCTCAACTGCAGCTTCTTTATTGACAATGAATGCACTCTCTTCCTGAGAGGATTGTATCATACGATTGCCGCTATTGACATCTATCACATGACAAGCCTCTGTTTTTTCTATTATTAAATAAGAGCCGTTAGGCATTACCACTATTTTGCCAAAGGAATTTTTTATTTGACGATTAATATCCAAAAAATCAAATAAAGCAATATTGCCTTTGTATAATTCAACATCAATATTATGACGTTTTGCCATACGCTCTATATAGCTTGTTACTAAGCGGTATATATTTTTATTATTGGTGATAACTTTATCAAAACTATCATTAATCAGATCTCGCAATAGAGTAGTTGTTTTGTCTTGTTCACTCAATATTTTTTTAATAATTGGCGCATTATGCAACTCTTCTACCACTTGTTTCCATTTAGTTTGTAAATCCATTACATCTTGTCGCAAGTCATCTATAGTACTGTTTTCGGCAGCTGTTCGTATGATGAAACCAAAGTTTTGTGGTCTTATACTTTCGCATAAAACTATTAATCTTTTACGCTCTTCTTCTTGTACTATTTTTTTACTTACAATAAGTGTATTTACAAATGGTATTAACACAACATATCTTCCAGCTAGACTAATATCACAACTAAGTCGTGGTCCTTTAGAGCCAATTGGTTCTTTGACGACTTGTACAAGCAGGTTTGTTTTTTTGGGCAGTATGTTTACTATGTTACCTGTTTTATGTAGATCATCTTCTAGTACAAATGTATCGAGGTCGGGCGATAATTTACTTTCTATTGCCAAATTTGTAAATTTGATTAGAGATTTAACCTGTGGACCTAGATCTGAATAATGAATAAATGCATCCTTTTCAATACCCATATTGATAAAGGCAGCATTTAATCCGGGTAATAGTTTGCGGGGCTTTGTTAAAAAAATGTCTCCTACACTGAGCGATTGTAAATGACTTTCTTTATGTAGCTCTATAATAGCTTTATTTTCCAATAAAGCGATATCCATACCCTGTTGGTGAACATTAATGATAAGTTCCTTTTTGCTTTTATTAATTTCTGTCATATGTCAAATACTTAAGTAACTAAACATATAATGTAATAGCTAAAATTTAATAATAATAAATACTGGCAAAGACTATATAACAATGACTCTAGTTTCTAAAATAGAGTGACCATATTGGAAAAAGAAATAATGGGTAAAAAAATTTTTTTACGAGCTTATTTCTGTTTTTTCTTATGTCTGTTTTTACGTAAGCGCTTTTTACGCTTATGTGTCGAGATTTTGTGACGTTTACGTTTTTTTCCGCAAGGCATAATCTTATTTTTTTATTGTTAATTAATTAATATCTAAAATATATTGATCAATAGCAGTTTTGAGTGAGTCATTATGAATCAATAATTTACATTTTTCAAATGTAGCTTTAGCTTTCGTCTTATCTCCTATACCTTTGTAGGCTTCGGCTAGCAGAAATAAAGCGTCGGCATTTTGAGGGTCGTATTGTATTACTTTTTCTAATCTCATAATAGCTTTATCAAATTGTTGAGAAATGATAGCAAATCGTCCCAATTCTAATTGAGCTTTGACATGGGTACTATCTCTGCGTACTACGTCTAATAAGATGCCTACACCTTTCATAGGTGATTCGCCACTTGCGATAATTGCATTTGCTAGGTATATTTTAGCATCAATATTGCTATCATTGATTTGTGTAGCTTTCGTAAATGCTTCTTTTGTTTTCTGCCATATTATTTGTGCTAATTTAGGATTTGTATTTTGGTCGGCAGCTTGTTGGTAAGCAAGACCAGTCTGTATCCACATTGTATCATTATGGTCTATTATTGCTATATCTTCTAGGTTTTTAGCCGCCATTAAGTCATTGTCTTTTGATATCCAAAAACGCACTATATTATCTATGAGAAGAGATTTTTTTTCTAGATTTGATTCTCCATCAGCAGCAGATTGCATATTGTTCAATAATTGTATATCGGAGCTTATCAAATGACTCTTTGCATTCTCGCTTATATATGTCCAATCTATGTTTGAGGTTGATATATTACTATGGGTATCAGGTGATTGATGTTGATCTGTATTGGCTGTAGTTTTTTTCTTAATATTGGGACTAATCTCAGCGCCAAAGTATAATGTGACTACCAGTATGACTGCAATAGCTATTAGCACTAATTGATAGCGAGTCATAACTTAAATATTATTCCTTTACAGGCGTTTTCTTTATTGCGTCAGAGAATATTTTTGCAGGTTTGAAAGCAGGAATATTATGAGCAGGTATTTCTACGGTAGTATTCTTTTTAATATTACGCCCTGTCTTTTTTGCTCGTTTTTTAATGATAAATGAGCCAAAACCACGCACAAATACAGGTTCGCCAGATTTTAGCGATTCTTTGATTTGTTTGAACATGGCTTCTACAGTTACTAATACATCCACCTTGGCTATGCCTGTGCGGTCAGAAATTTGAGTTACTAGATCGGCTTTACGCATGATATAAAGAATTAAAAATCAATAATCTACTTTTATAAAATAGGAATGCAAATATGCTCTATTTTTTTGTAAATAAAAAACTTAATGAAATATTTTTTTTTATCTGCAAGGATTTAGTCGCAAAAAATCAAATAATTGGAATATAAGAGTGTTTTATTGCCAAATATTAATACTATTTATTTTTTTTATTAAATTATATTTATTGTTGATTTTTTTTAAACAATATATGGATTATTATACAATAATTAATCTGATGTATCGTTTATACACGTATATATTAATATTTAGAGGCCTGCTTCTCTTATAAAGGGAATGCGGGCTTCGCCTATTTAATAGCATATTTATTTCTTTTACTTTTATTAAAAAAGAAATAAAAGTAATATTTGGATTTTTATATTTTTCTTATAATAAAAAATATTCTTTTAAGTAATTTTACATTCATTAAAATATGAAGTATCATGTACGGAAATGTTACAATTACGGAAGAAATGAAAAAACAAATAGATGCTACGCAAGAGGATGCCATCAAATTAGCTGAATTTGAAGCTCGCATAGAAAGAGGGGAGAAAATAGAACCACATGATTGGATGCCGAGCGAGTATCGTCGCCAGCTTACACGTATGATAGAGCAACATGCCCATAGCGAGATCATGGGTGCATTACCAGAGGGTACTTGGATTACACGTGCACCGGGTATGCACCGCAAGTTGGCACTGATCGCCAAAGTTCAAGATGAAATAGGGCATGGGCAATTATTATATAATGCAGCCGAAACCTTAGGCAAAAGCCGAGAGCATATGATCAATGATTTGCTTTCCGGTAAATCAAAATATAGTAATGTATTTAATTATCCAGCCAAAACATGGGCTGATGTTACAGTTATCGGCTTCCTGATAGATGCCGCTGCTATTGTCAATCAATTGGCTAATGCTAAAGGCAGCTATGGTCCTTATTGCAGAGCACTTGAACGAATCTGTTATGAAGAATCTTTTCATCTTAAGCAAGGACATGATGCTTTTGTAACATTAGCTATAGGCACAACAAAGCAAAGAGCAATGCTGCAAGACGCACTTAATCGTTGGTGGAGACCCATTATTCATTTTTTTGGACCACCTGATATTTCATCTATTCATAGTACAAAACTGATGCAATGGAAAATCAAAATGGCAAGTAATGATGATATGCGCAATCAATTCTTATCACAATATGTTCCAAAAATATTGGAGCTAGGACTGACATTACCCGATCCCAATCTTAAGAAGAATGAAGAAACAGGCGAATGGACATATAGTGATCCTAATTGGAATGAGTTTTATGAAGTGATTAAAGGTAATGGTCCTTGCAATGCCGAGCGAATAGCTGTACGCAAATGGGCTGAAGAGAAAGGAAGATGGGTACGTAAAGCACTTATGAATAAAGAGAGTAAATATATTATTCCTTATGCATAAAGTGTTTTTATAATAAATTGGAATATGTTATAGTGAAAAATGTAAAAATTTTGATGAGATAAATATTGCTCATTTGTAAAGAAATAAATTGCTATCGATATATTGTTATCACTTTTGGTGCTATTCTTATTAATGAATATATGTTCTATTTCAACTAAGACAGATTAAATAAATATACTTTTATATAATTTGAATCAAGTGGCTAGATCAATGCATAATATTTGTAATAGCAATTACTCAAATATTGCATTTTTTTAAAGCTTTATATAGAGTATTACATTTATCTTTTTAGTAAAAGCTGATTACATTCATATCATAGTATATACACCCATAGCACAATTCAGTAATAAGTCCAGAAATCTATAAATTATTACTTTATGACTATAGCATTGTGTGCTTGTTTCCGATATCGGTTCTGGGCATAAAGCTGGCGGGGGAGAAACCGCTTCGCACTTGTCCCCGAAAACAATGGTAATAGAAAGCAATGCACTTTAAAATTTCTCGTCTGCCCCGCTTGCGTTTAAGCCCATGTTGTGGGCAATGCTTTCATCTTCGTCTGTGAACAAGTCCGCTGTTTGCAAAACTGTCTTACCGTTTTTTTGTTGAAAATATTTTAATCGGTGTTCATGTTTGATTTTTCCGTTGTTGTCCAAGCGGTCTAAAATCATTTGATAGTAGTCGGTATGGATTTCGCAAGTGATAAAATTTCGTTTTAAATATTTACACAAAACAATTTCTGAACCGCTTCCACCAAACAAAATAAATACATCGTCATTGTCTTGCGTGCAAGATTTAATCAGCATTTCAACAAGCGGTAAAGGAATTTGGCAAGCGTGAAATGTTTTGTCTTTGGAAACATTTTTTACAAGGTCAAAATAAAACCAACTGTAAGGCATTCGTCCTTTGTGTCCAGCGGCAATGCGTCCTTGGATTCGTTTATCGGTCGGATTTAAGTAAGGTTGTGCAACATTGTCTTTGTAAAAGCTATTCTCCTTGCTTTTTGTTGCATGAAGAATAGAACGGTGAGCGGTTGTAAATCTTTTGGGGCTGTGTCCTACATTAGTGTTGTATGTCCAAACATAATCTTGAACATCATAAGCATTGTAGTCCAAATATTTCACTCGCAAGTGTGCATTCTGCTTTGGATAATTGAGCATAAATAAATTTCCCGTTGGTTTCAGCACACGCAAACTTTCTCTTGTCAATTCAATATACCAGTCAATATATTCATTCCATTTTGTCGTGTAATTTTTGCCCGCATAATTAATTCCTACATTGTAGTCGGGGTCGCCATAAACCATATCAAGAGAATTGTCGGGAAGCCGTTTTAAGACATTCATCACATCTTCATTGAAAACCGTATTTCTAAATTCTTTTAATTTCATTGTGTCTGATGAATTAAATTGTAAGCAGCAGATTTTATGAATATAATTGAAGTAATCTCAAGCGGACTAGCGAAAGTGTATGCCCAAAGTTTTAAAGTGTCGTGTGCCTTGATTCTTTCTCGAACTACATACGTGCAATAAATCTTTTTGATTTTTCCTTTCAGTTCGGTGTTGATATTCGCACTATAATAATAAAGAAATGGATGGTAGATTTGGTAAATGCTGAAAGTATCGGGCTTTCCATTCTTGCCCTCAAAGACACCGATTGTTCCTTGAAATTCTATTGTTAAATCAACCTCAATTTGAATGTTCCTAAATTCAAGTTTTGCCTCTTTGCCGAAATTATATTCAAAAGAAGTTTTTGTTCTGTGCGGAAAATATGTTTTCGGTCGTTTGGTAATATCTACATCTTCAAATTCGGTATCTTGCCCGAAAAGAAAGTGATGTAAAATTCTTTGATTGTTGGCAACTGAAAGAATATTGCTCTCGCTGGAATTATATTGATTGAGTAAAGATTTCTTGTATTTCCACTCTATTGTTTTCTGTATCGGTTCAAAATCGTGGAAAACTTTGTCAATGCCTTTGATGAATTTGTGTTTGCCGCTGCCGATGTGAATTATAGCGTAATCATTTTTTATTAAAATGTCGGGAAGTTTAGTTTTGTTGTCAAGTTTGGTAACATCAAAAGGATTGCCAAAACCGATTTTCTTGCAAACATCTTTCACCAAATTATTATGAAAAACAAAATCGTCTTTGCGTTTGCAAATCTTGAATAGTTCTTCTATTACTTGGTCTTTCTTACTTTCTTTGGATTTCTTCTTTGTCACCGTACAAATATTTTACAAATGTAATGGTTTCTCGTCAAAGTGTCGCAAGGTGTCGGTGTCGTTTAACATTGCCCACAACAATGAAATTTTAGATATGTTATTCATTGATAATATATTTATGTAAATTTAGTAATTAACATTTACATTAAGAATTTATAACCATAATTGCTTTAAAATCAATTACATATTAATTATAAACAACTAATTTCGAGTTTTTATTAACATATGTTAATTTTAATTGTGGTATTTAATGGAATAAAATGGATTTATTTCCCATTTTATTATTAATTTTACATAATTATTAGTTCTATTATGTCCCAAATAATAAAAGGTGAATTTAATATAACTCTTGATGAGCGTAACAGGATAAAACTCCCTGTCGACCTCAAGCGTATGCTACCTAATGAGGCTAAGGGGTTAGTACTTACGAGGCGTTTAAGCGATCATGGTTGTCTCAATTTATACCCACAAGTGGTATGGAATGCAGAACATGATGAGTTGCGAAGCAAACTCAACCTTAAGCGTAAAGATCACCAAGAGTATTATGATTATTTTATGGATGGCGTTTGTGATTTTGAACTAGATAATGCCGATAGATTTGTTATACCTAAGGCTTTATTAGAAGCACTTTCTAGTGACAAGGAGCTAATAATACGTGGTATGGGTGATCATATTACAATCTGGTCTAAGGCAGAGTGGGAAAAACGCCGTGTAAAAAAATCAGATAGATTTAAGAAACTCAATGATGACTTAGCTGAATTATTCGATAAGCTATCATGAATTTGTATCATACCCCCGTTCTTTTACGTACTAGTGTAGAATATTTGATCACAGATGTAACTGCCACTTATGTCGATGTCACCTATGGTGGAGGTGGACATTCTCGGGCTATTTTGCAATCTCTGAATGAAAATGGACGTTTATTTTCTTTTGATCGTGACACTGTTGCTTTTAATCAAAATCCTATATTGGATGAGAGGCTTACCTTGATAGATGCTGACTTTAAGCATATCCAGAAGATGCTAAAACTACATAATCAGCATCAAGTACAAGGTATCATTGGTGATCTTGGGGTATCCTCTTATCAATTTGATACTCCACAGCGTGGTTTTTCGATACGATATGATGCTGAGCTAGATATGCGCATGGATCAGAAGCAATCACTCACCGCCCAAGAAATAATAAATACCTATAAGGAAGAGCAACTTATGCAAATAATAGAACTCTATGGAGAGATCACCAATGCCCGAGAGCTAGCACAAGCTATTGTCAGAGCTAGACAATATAAAGCAATTAAGCGTGTAGAGGAATTAAAAAATATTTTACAACCTTTCATTTATGCTAATGAATCTAAATACTTAGCTCAGGTATTTCAAGCTTTGCGTATAGAAGTGAATTGCGAATTGCAATCATTACAATCACTGCTCTTGCAAGGTAGTCAATTGCTAGCTGCTGGAGGGCGAATGGTGATAATTTCTTATCATTCATTGGAGGATCGTTTGGTTAAAAATTTTTTCAAAAATGGAAATTTTAATGATGCTCCCAATAAAGATGAATTTGGTAACCTAACTCATCCTATTCCCATGCGGCCCATTACAAAAAAAGCTATAATTCCTGATGTGAAAGAGCAGAAACAAAACCCAAGATCTCGAAGTGCTAAACTAAGAGCAGCAATTAAATTATGACCAACAATCGATATATAGTAGAAAAAAATACCAAGACCGAAAACAAATTACAATTGCCTAGGTTTAAAAATGTTTTTGAAGTGGAAGGCATCTTGGGCAGCGCACCCTTTATTTTATTTTTGTTTTTATTGGGGTTGATTTATATTTCTAACTCTCATATAGCTGAAAAAAAAGTCAGACTTATCAATAAACTTACTAAAGAATTGAAGGAGTTACGCTGGGAATATAAATCTCTCAAAGCAGAATTGATGTACACCACAAGAGAGTCTGGCATAAAAGAAATGATGAAAAATACCGGACTAAAAGAAATGACCACCCCACCAATAATTATTAATAAACAAGTTGAAAGTAAAAGATAATAGTAAAGCAATAAAATGGAGATTGATATTTCTCTTTTTTGTCATAGTAATGATTGGCATTGCTGTAATTGCTAATATATTTAAAATACAAAATCTAGATGGACATAAATGGCGATCCTTATCTGATACTTTACTTATCAAACCCATAAAAGTACATGCAGAAAGAGGTAATATGATGACTGAAAATGGAACTATACTTGCCACATCAGTGCCCATTTACCAAATAGCCGTCGATATGAAAACGGATGCAATGGCAGAATTATTTAACTCAAAAGTGGATTCTATAGCTAGGGGCTTGGCAGAAATAATTACCGAAAAGACTATGGAAGAGTATAAAGCAGAACTAACTAAAGCATTTAAGGAAAATAGTCGCTATCATATAATAGCAAAAGATATTACTTACACACAATTGCAATTGATCAAGCAGTTGCCAATATTTAATGCTGGTAAGTACAAAGGGGGGCTTATAATCGATATGAAACAAAAACGGATAATGCCTTTTAATCAATTAGCTCTTCGTACAATTGGATATACTAAAGATACTACAGAGATAAGCAATGCAAAAAGCATAGGGCTCGAAGCAAAATATGATAATTATTTGAGAGGAATAGATGGTAAAGTGTATAAACAAAAAGTATCTTCTACTTCATGGAAGCAAATAGCAAGTGTAGATGAAATAGAACCTCAAAATGGTTTGGATGTTATTACTACTCTTGATATCAATCTGCAAGCTTATGCTGATACTGCATTACGAAAAAAAATGAAGGAGATTAATGCCGAACATGGAACTCTTATTTTGATGGAAACTAAGACAGGTAAAATCCGAGCAATGGTTAATCTCAAAAAAACTGCAGATAGTAATTTTGCAGAAGTTCAAAATTTTGCGGTTACAGAAAAATCAGAACCTGGATCTACATTCAAAACAGCTTCTTTGCTGGCTTTGCTCGATGATCAACTAGCCGACACAAATGATATTATAAATATCGGTAATGGTACATTTACCCTTTATAACAAAACGATAAGAGATTCTCACGCACCTCATAAATCAAATTACTCTTTTAGTGAGGTATTAGAGCAAAGCTCCAATGTCGGCACTGCTAAATTAATTTATAATAATTATGCAGATAATCCTTCTAGGTTTATTTCTAAACTTCAGCAATTTCATTTGGATCAGAAAACAGGTATTGATTTGGTAGGAGAGCCTACACCCGTACTGACCAAACCCAGTGATAAGCATTTATGGTCGAGATTATCTTTA
>Ga0114938_1001551_pt1 | contig 15409 bp, 12 predicted proteins | sample AshMeaBigSpring_FD_88675 | JGI IMG/M metagenome (GOLD analysis project Ga0114938, IMG submission 88675) | Groundwater microbial communities from Big Spring, Nevada to study Microbial Dark Matter (Phase II) - Ash Meadows Big Spring | ecosystem: Environmental > Aquatic > Deep subsurface >...
GCCATCAAGTTCCCGATCACCGAGGCCTTCATGGCCGGCGTGCATGAGAAGTTGGGACAGCGGCGGACATTCATGAAATGACGGGATTCCGCATCCAGTATCATCACGTCCATTCCCTATGAAAAACCGCTCCTCCTCAATTCTCGCCGCGCTTCTCTCCCTGCTTCCGGCCCTCCCTTCCGAGGTCATGGCCCAATCGTCCGACGGCACCGACGCATTCCACGAAACCACGGCCGAACACGACGCCCGCATGGCCTGGTGGCGCGACGCCCGCTTCGGCATGTTCGTCCACTGGGGCCTCTATTCCGGCCTCGCGGGAAACTGGGATGGCAAGCAGCTCAAAAAAGGCGGCGGCATGGAGTGGATCCAGCAGTACGTGAAGGCGGACACCGATGCCTACGCCGCCCAGGCCCTGCCCTTGTTCCAGCCCAAACCCGGATTCGCCCGCGAATGGATGAAGCTCGCGAAACAGGCCGGCTGCCGCTACGTCGTGTTCACTACCAAACACCATGAGGGATTCTCCCTGCATGACTCGAAAACCGGTGATTTCAACGCCGGCGCGAAATTAAAGCGCGACCTCGTGAAGGAAATCGTCGAAGCGGCCCGTGCGGAAGGCCTGAAGATCGGTTTCTATCACTCGCTCATCGATTGGCACCACGACCAATACGAATACGCGAAAGCCAAGGGCCTGCCCCATCCGCTCGCAGGCAAAGCCTATCCCAACGGCAAGCGCGATCATGAACTCTACAAAGCCCACCTCCACTCCCAGGTGAAGGAGTTGCTGGCCGGTTATGGCAAGGTGGACATCCTCTGGTGGGACTTCAGCTCCCAGGCCTTTCAAGGCGATCCCGCCTGGGGCGCGACCGATCTCGTGAACATGGTGCGCACCCTCCAGCCGCAGGTCATCATGAACAACCGCCTCTACTCCGGCGCCACCACCCAGGCCGCGGCCGACGAGTCGAAGCTCTTCAACACACGCAAGGGCGATTTCACCACTCCCGAGCAGCGCATCCCCGCCACCGGAATGCCGGGCGTGGATTGGGAAACCTGCATGACCCTCAACGGCACCTGGGGCTACAGTGAATACGACAAGGGCTGGAAATCCGACAAGGCGCTCATCCGCAACCTCGTGGAGATCGCCAGCAAGGGCGGCAACTACCTGCTCAACATCGGTCCCAAGGGCGACGGCAGCCTCTGCCCTGAAACCATCAAGGCCTTCACCGCCATCGGCCGGTGGATGAAGGTGAACGCGGAGTCGATCCACGGCACCACGGCCAGCCCGTTCGAGGCCCCGGACTGGGGACGCGCCACCCGCAAGGGCGGCGTGATTTACCTGCATGTCCAAGAGTGGCCGAAGGACGGCGTCCTGACCGTGCCCATGAGGAACCATGCGGTGGAAGCCTTGTTGTTGGCGGAACCCGCAACGAAGATTCCGTCTTCCTCCACCCCGGAGGGCCTGAAACTCAAGCTTCCGAAGCAGGCGCCGGATCCGCATGTCTCCGTGGTGAAACTTGTGGTCAAGGGTGAGCCGGATGTGTTGCCGGTGGAGAATGCGGCTTCGGCGAAAGCCCCGTGACCCACTCGCTTTTGACATCATGGATGCCGCGTCCGATCCGCGACTGAGGAGCAGTGCACGGTTTCATCCCATGGTTTGAAGGTCCTGTCCCGGTCATGGGAAGCGGAGGGAGCCAGGGCTGGCGCGAAGGCGCTGGGCCTGGTGGCCTGCTACAGCGGGGCCGAGTTGGATGACGCTGGCGGGCGTGGCGGTCCGTTTCGAGCGTGCTGTGGGGAGAGGAGTGCATTGGAGATTCGAAATCTCAAATTTGGGATTTCAAGGGAATCACCTCGTTCATGCTGCCGGACCGGAAGCCTTCGAGATCGAGCGAGACGTAGGCGAAGCCTGCGGCCTTGACGGCGGCCGCCACTTCGCCGCGCCGATTGAGGAGGATGGGCAGTGTTTCCAAATCGATCTCGATGCGGGCGACGGCTCCGTGATCGCGGACGCGGCACTGGCGGAAGCCGAGGGCCTTGAGGGCGGACTCCGCGAGGTCGATGCGCGTGAGTTTTTCGAGAGTCACCGGGGAGCCGTAGGGGATGCGGGAGGAGAGGCAGGCGGCGGCGGGTTTGTCCCAGACGGAGAGTCCGAGTTCGCGGGCCCAGTCGCGGATTTCCTGTTTGGTCATGCCGGCCTCGGCGAGCGGGCTGCGGACGCCGTGATCGCGGGCGGCGCGGCGGCCGGGGCGGAAGTCGCCGGTGTCGTCGGCATTGGTGCCGTCCAACACGACGGCGATGCCTTCGAGTGCGGCGAGCGAGGTGAAGGTGGAGTAGGCGGTGTCCTTGCAGTGGAAGCAGCGGTCCGTGGCGTTCGCGGCGTAATCCGGGTTTTCCAGTTCGCGGGTAGGCACCTCGATGTGGCGGATGCCGGCGGCGAGCGCGGCGGCGCGGGCGTCCTCAAGCTCGCCGGAGGCGAGGCTGGGGGAAACCGCGGTGGCGGCCGCGGCCTTTTCGCCGAGCACCCGCGCAGCCACGGCGGCGAGCAGCACGCTGTCCACCCCGCCGGAGCAGGCGACCAGCACGCTGCCGCACTCGCGGATGATCTCTTCGACGCGCGTCCGGCGGTCCTGAGTGGTGGTGGTGGTGTCCATGCGCTGTTGATCCCATCGTTTTTCGGCCTCCCTGTCGTGGGGCCTCGTGATCACACAGGGGATCGTCCGCGATTTGCGCCGCTCGTCAACAGCAGCGTTCCGTTTCAGAACGGGAACTCCTCCTCGATCTCGCGGACAGTGTTTTTCTGTCCGAGGACGATGGTTTTCGCCCGCTCATGGACGGGGAGTCCGTTGACGACGATGGCCTTGTCCGGCCGCACGGGGCAGATGAATTCGCAGCCGCCGCAACCGATGCAAAGGGCCGGATCGACTTCCGGGATGGTGAGTCCGTTCTTCCACGGCACCATGTGCACGGCCTGGGTGGGGCAGTGCTCGTTGCAGGCACCGCAGGAGGTGCCTTTGGTTTTCACCACGCAACGGTCCAGGAAGAGTTCCGCGGTGCCGGTGCGGACGGTGCGGCGCTCGTCCACGGTGATTGGGCGGATCGCACCAGTCGGGCAGATTTGCGAGCAGTTCGAGCAATTGTAGGAGCAGAACGCGACCGAGAAATCCTGATAGGGCTGGAGGAAGCCGGAAAGGCCGTGCTGGGTGATCGACGGGCGCAGGACCTGGTCCGGGCAGTTCGCGACGCAAAGGTGGCAGGCGGTGCAACGGCTTTGGAAATGGGCGAGTGATTTCGCCCCGGGCGGGAGGACCGGGCGCTTGTTGTGCTGGGTCAGTTTCGCCGTGCCGGGTGGGCGGCTGTCCGCGGCAAGAGCCGCCGCGGGAATGATGGCGGCGGATGCGATGAACCTGCGCCGGGTGCCCGTCATCACGGATGCAGGCCGCTTGCAGGAGGCATGCAAGGGTTCTTGCGCGGCCTCCTTGTTTCGATGATCTCCGCCGTGGGCGAGGGTGATTCCGCTGCGTTTGCAGGAGGTCACGCAGTCCAGGCACATCACGCAGCGCGAGTGGTCGATGACGCGCTTGCGGAAGTCGATGCATTGAGCGGGGCAGACCCGCTCGCACATCGAGCAGCCCACGCAGGCCGTGTCCGCGATGCGCAGCCTGAACCACGCGTGTTTCGAGAAAAACCCGAGCACCGCGCCGACCGGACAGCCCGTGTTGCACCAGAGGCGGCCGCGGAAGACGGCGGAAACCACGACCAAGAGCAGCAGGCCCAGCGCCACTCCGGCGCTCGTCCAAGCCACCGGCGAGACATCGACCGGATGGATCATTTTCGCGGAAGCCAGCAGGTGGTTGATCCATCCGAAGGCCGGCCTCAGGGTGGCGGCGGTGATTTTTCCGAACACGCTGAAGGGATCGAGGAGCGCGAGTGGAACGGCGGTGCCGGCCAGCAAGCCGACCGCACAGAGGACCACCGCGAGGGCGCGCAGCCACGGGCGGCCGGGATGGTAGGGGAGCTTGCGTTTCTTTCCCGTGCGCCCGGCGAGCCACGCGGAGAGATCCATCAGCACGCCCAGCGGGCAGAGCATCGCGCAGTAGACGCGCCCGAAGACCAGCGTGAGGGCGATCACTGCGATGCAGCCGGCGGAAATCCAGGCTGCCCCCTGGAGCATTCCCAACAACGAGGGCGCGAATTGCGGCCATAGAGCGGCCCTCGCCGTTGTGGCGGACACCCAGTTGCCGATGTCCGCGAAGGCCAGCGCACAGAATGCGAGGACGATGGTGCCGATGGCGATCCTCAACCGGCGGTAGGCCGCCGCTTTCATGCTCCGAGCGTGATGCGCTTGATCCTGACCTTCGAGAGGTCCGAGGTGCCGGCTCCCATCTCACCGGCGATTTTCACATAGCCGAGGTCCTCGGGTTTCATGCCGTAGAGTTTCGCGGCGGCGGCGTCGAGTGCGACCATGTCGGTTCCCAGCATCTGGTATTGCGCCAGTTCGCCGTCCTCCTTCGCGCGGCCCTGCGGGCCGTTCTTGCGGAGGATACGGTAGGCGTCGATGATGTTGAGGTCCGGCTTCTTGGGGGCGAAGCACATGTCCGCGATGCATTGGTCGAGCCCGTTCTTGTGGAAGAAACGGCGGTCCCAGACCACGCCCATGAGGTTTTTCATGCAGAGCGAGAGTTTCGCTCCGCCGTGGTGTTTGAGCACCGGGACGTTGATGAAGACATCGCAATCGAGCATCTCCTTGTGGATGAGTGTCTTGGCCAGTGTCTTGGCTTTCGGCAGCTCCGCCTCGCGGTATTGGTTCTCAAGGTTGGCGGGGGCCATCACTCCGCCCGCGTCCTCGACGGCTTTGGCGATGCCGCTCGTCTTGTAGGTGCGTTCCCAGTTGTGGCAGGTGTGGTCGAAGACGGCGACCTTGGCCGCGCCGGCCTGCAGGCAATGGCGGACGATGGCGGCCACGAGATCCGGATTGGTGTTGGCCGGCACTTCAGGTGGCTGGTCCCAGGCGATGTTTGGTTTGACGACCACGTTCTGGCCTTTTTTCACGAAGGCCTTCATGCCGCCGAGCACGGCGATGCCGGCCTCGAACATTTCCACCGGCCCGCCGTTGCGGACGGCCACCAGATCCCAAGGCCCCTCGCCATCGGCCTCCGGTGCCGCGAACAGCGGATTCTGCCAGGAAATCGCCACCGCGGCCGCAGTGGCACCTTCAATGAAACGACGCCGGTTGATGGATGTCATGGGTTTTCCTCCTTGCCAAGGGCTTCGGATGGCAAACTAGGACCGTGCTCCCGGCTCGCAAGCGCTTCGGGGAAAGCGCGCGTGAACTGCAAAGAAATGCGGAGTGGCGGCTCCGCGGGCGGCGACGCCCGGTGCGATTTCCCCCGGCGGGGAAGCGGGGGTTGATTTGTCGGAGGAAGCGGCAAGACTCACGGGCGTATCCCGGATTTCCACCACAAGCCACGTCATGTTTCGCCTGATATTATTCTTCCCGTTTGTCGCCGCGCTTGCGGCCATCGGTCCCATGGCGGCGGCGGGGCGGCTCCCGATGGATGCCGCGGAGGGCTCGGGCCGGATCACGCTTCCCGACGGGCGTCCGGCGATCCAGTTCGATGCGTCCGCCCCGAAGGACAGCTTCGCCGAATGGGATCTGCCCACTCCGTTGGGTCCTGGCTGGCATTCGGTCGAGGTGGGTTTCGGCCCCGAGCAAAACACGCGCAAGCTCGTGAATGTGGAATGGCTGGACGCCGACGGAAATCCGCTGCTTTCCGTGGACGCCTACCATCTGCCCGGCCGCACCGGGGATCTTCCGGTGGCGGTGCTCGGCATCTTTTTGGACCGCCCCGCGACGACGGTGCGCTGGAGAAAAAACCAGGCGCGCCGGATGGCCTCGGCACCCTTGGTTTCTCTCGAGATCAAGCCGGGCCGGTCGGCGTTCGGGAAGGCTTCCATCGAGGCCGTGAAGACTTCCGTGGTCTCCGGAAACGTGGTGTTTCCCCGCGATTTGGGTGGAGGGCTTTTGCGGGCGGTCTCGACGGCTCCCATCGCGCTGGGATGGAGGCAGACCGACGGAAAGTCTTTCTCCACACCCGCCGCCTCCGAGACCACGGTCTTCCTGGATGCCGATCTATCGGAAATCGCGGTCGAGGGTGCACGGGATGCCAGCTTGCATCTGGAGCGCCGCTTCGAAGCGAAATCGCCGGTGGACGGCAGTTTGCTGAAGCGGCCGATCATTCCACTGGTGGGCCCGGGAAATGAGGAACTCACGATTGACGTGCGGGGAACGGGTCTCGACAGCCAGGCCGTGGCCATGGCGGATTTCCCGGGTGGTGCGCGCATGGCGGCGGTCCAGTCGTGGGACGACGGAATTCCCCAGGACCGGCGCCTCGCGGAGCTTCTTCACAAGACCGGTTGGCGCGCCTCGTTCTTTTTCAACCAGCCATCTCCCATGCTGGACCGCTGGAAGGAATTGGAGGACTTCGGGATGGAGGTCGGATCCCATTCGTGGAGCCACCCGGCATATTGGCTGCAGACGCCGCGCCGCTGCCATGAGGAAAGCCTGGCGATGCGGATTCTATTGGAGGGAAGGGTGGGCCACCCGGTGATTTCCTTCGCCTATCCGTTCAACTACGGGGCGGCCTACGATGCGCGGGGAAACTATGTGCTGCGCGCCCAGCGGGAAGCCGGCTACCTTTCCTGCCGGAGCACGATGACCGGGACGCTCAGCCTCGACGATCCGGGCGACCCGCTCGCCATGAAGACCGACGGTCATTTCCTGATGCCGCGGGACCGCATCGAGGCGGCGTGGAAGCGCGCCGCGGGCACGGAGCGTGGCGTGTTCTACCTATGGGGCCATTCGTATGAACTGCCCGGGGAGGCCGATTGGGCGGCCCTTGAAAACCTGCTGGAGAAGTTCGGCCGGCGGCCCGAGGCATGGTATGCCTCGCAGGGCGACCTGATGGTGTGGAAATGGATGCGCGAAAACGTGAAGCTCTCGGCATCGGGCGGCGCGACGCGGTTGGTCGTCCGGCTCGAGCGCGGGGCGCTGCATCCGTGGTGGGCGGCCCGCGTTCCCGTAGCCGTGCAAGTGCCCGGCCGGATCACCGCGGCCACCTTGGATGGAAGAGCCCTGCCGGTCGTGAACGGACAGATCCAGATCGATTGGCGGAAGTGAGCAGCGCTACGACCCGCGGCCGGCGCGTCAGATCCCGAAGTTTCCGCCGGTGCCGTAGTGCTCGATCATGTAGTCCATGTCCTTGTCTCCGCGGCCGCTCAGATTCACCAGGACGGTGGACGGGGTGTCCGGATTCTCCCGGGCGAGGCGCATGGCATGGGCCACGGCGTGGGAGCTTTCCAGCGCGGGGATGATGCCCTCGTTGCGGCTCAGGACGTAGAAGGCCTCGACGGCGTCCTTGTCCGTGGCGGTGACGTATTTCACGCGCCCGCTGTCCTTGAGATGGCAGTGCTCGGGGCCCACGCCGGGATAGTCGAGCCCGCTGGCGATCGAGTGGACGGGCGCGGGGTCGCCTTTTTCGTCCTGCAGCAGGTAGCAGCGGAAACCGTGGATCACGCCCTCCGTCCCGTAGGTCATCGTGGCGGAGTGGTCGCCGAGGGTCTCCCCTTTGCCAAGCGGCTCCACGCCGTGGAGCTCGACGGGATCCTCGATGAATCCGGCGAACATGCCCATGGCGTTGCTGCCGCCGCCGACGCAGGCGGTGACGATGTCCGGGAGGCTGCCGGTAATTTCGAGGATCTGCTCGCGCGCCTCGATACCGACGACATGCTGGAAATCGCGGACCATCATCGGGAACGGATGGGGGCCCACGACCGAGCCGATGCAGTAGATCTGGTCCACCGGGTCCTGGATGTAGGCCACGAGCGCGGAGTCCACGGCCTCCTTGAGGGTTTTCAAACCATGCGTCGCCGGAATCACCCGTGCGCCGAGGATCCGCATGCGGGAGACGTTGGGAGCCTGTTTCGCGATGTCCACCTCGCCCATGTAGATGTCGCACTCCAGTCCGAAGTAGGCCGCGGCGGTGGCGAGCGCGACGCCGTGCATGCCGGCTCCGGTTTCCGCGATGAGTTTCTTCTTGCCCATGAAGCGGGCGAGCAACCCTTCGCCCATGCAGTGGTTGAGCTTGTGCGCGCCGGTGTGGTTGAGGTCCTCGCGTTTCAGATAGATCTGCGTCCTGCCCAGTTTTTTCGACAGCCGCGCGGCGTGATAGGTGGGCGTGGGGCGTCCCTGGAAGTGTTTGCGGATGCGGCGCAGTTCCTCGATGAAATCATGCGAGCGCGAGAGCACCTCGTAGGCCTTCCTGACCTCCGCGAGCGGGGCTTCGAGATCGGGCGGAACGAAGATGCCTCCGTGGCTTCCATAGAATCCGGATTTGTCGGGGGCGTGGCGGACAGGCTGCGGCGTGGTGCTTGCGCTCATGGCGTCGGGGTTTTCCGCCTTGTGGAGCCTGCCTGGGCCCGTGGCAAGGAGGCAGCCGCCGGATGCGAACCGATGCGCAGTGAATGCGAACCTGCGGGCAGGCGGGCGACCGCTCACTCCCACTCACAGAGCCCCTCGACATAGGCCGCGGAGCCGTCTCGCAGCCAGCCGTCGAGCTGGGCGGGGTCCTTGAGTTGCTGGCCGCGCAGACGGGGGACGGCGACGTAGCGCGTCGAGATGGACGGAAGGTGGCTCATGTCCACCCAGAGTTTCTCGAACTGGCAGACGGGGAAGACGTCCTCCTGGCCGTGGCCCCAGCGTTTTTTCACGTCCTTGAGGGTGATGTAGGTGGGCATCTTCGCGGCGAGCGCGCGGATGGCGGCGGTGACCTTCTCGCCGTCGGTTAGATCGGTGCGGCCGAGCTTGAAGGCGGCGAGCAGGGCGTCGATGTCGATCCAGCAGGTGTTGGTGTTGTAATAGGTGAGGTTGAACTCATCCTCCTCGCGCGGCATGGCGAGGCCTTCGACGAGTTGCGGGTGGCCGTTGACGCGGGCGAGGCCGCCGCCGCGGTCCTCGAGTCGGCGGGTGATGACTTCGAAGGTGAGGCCCGCGCCGGTGGCGAGGTGGAGTCCTAACAAGGCCGGGTCCACGTTCATGCCAACGGTGTCGATGTTGTGGAGGACGAGTGTTTTCAGTTGCGGGCGCTCCTTGAGCAGGGCGGCCAGGGTGCCGTTGCGCAGGAGATTGGGCACCTCGTACCAGTGGCCCACGGGATGTAGGCACTGCTGTGGCAGGTTGTCCGTGTAGTCCGAGGCCTCGCCGGCGGATTGCGCCCAGCCGATGAGTGCGGAGCGGAGGCTGTCGCGGACTTTCTGCTGCTGCACGTCGAGCGTCTGCTGGGGCATTTCCTCCCAGGCGAAGCGCAGGTCGCGCTCGGTGGGGACGGTGCGCAGGCCGATGGATTTCCCCTCGGATAGAACGAGCGGACCGTCGTAGCCGAAGTTGCCATGCTGGTCGAGGAAACGGCGGGTCGGCTCGTGCGAGAAGTAGCTGGTGGTGAAGATGTGGGGCAGGGGAGTGCCGCAGAGCCTGGAGATTTTCCGGCTCTTCGCGAGGTGGGTCTCCACGAACGAGCGGTGGCGTCCGCCGAGCTTGCAGAACGGGTGCAGGGCTTTGACGACGCCCGCGCCCTGGGTCCAGCGGGAGCCCGCGCCCGCGGCGAGCGTGACCACGGCGACTTCTCCATTCTTCAACGCGGCGAGCCCGAGCTCGCGGTGTTTCTTTTCCAACGACGCTGCGTCGGTGAGATCGGTTTCCAGAACATCCTCGATGACGGAATTCGCAGGGAGGCGGTTCTGGGCGAGGCCGATGCGGCCGGCCCTGAGATCCTCGCGGATCTGCTCGTGCATCGTGCGGTCGAAGCCGTAGCGGGCGAGCAGGTCGTCGAGCGTCTCCCGCGTGCCGGAGCTTTCGGCGGTGTGGGGGAAAATGGCGTCGAAGAGCGTCTGGACCATGCCGGAGAGTTCCGGGCGCTTGCGGCATGCGGCGGCGAAGCGGTCGAGCTCGGCGAGGCGCGGCGCGCCGAGTTGCGCGCGATCCATGCGGAGAAGTTGAGGAACGATGAAGCGGTAGTAGCCGGAAGGCATCAGCGCGTCATCGCCCGCTAACAGGTCCGCCCAGGTGCCGCGCTCGTTGATGGCGAAGTCATAGACGACCGGTTCCATGGCGAAGGGCAGCGCGGACGCGAGCGTGCGTTTGGTTTCCGACATGAGCTTCTGGAGGAATTCCTGTCCCTCGGCCTTGCGTTGCGGTGCGAAGATGAATCCCATGCCGCCGCCCGCCATGCCGCCGAGCATCCAGAAGCCCCAGAAATCGCCGCCGAAATGCGCGCGGGTTTTGTCGATGAGCGTACGGGTGTAGAGGTTGCCGGCCCAGGGGATGATGGTCTGGATGGGGCCTTCGAAATTCCCGGTGGTGGCCTCGCCGATGGCGCGGACGTCGCCGGTTTTCAGCGCGGCGAGGATGCGGTCGAGCACGGCGTGCGTCTGCTGGCGTGCGGTCCATTCCGGCTCGCTGCGCAGGAGGTATTTCTCGGTGACCATTTCAAGAATGGGGCCGACGTTCTGGGCCATGCCGCCGTGGACGAGGACGAGGGAGTCCTGGAGTTTTTTCCGGGCCGCGGCCGGCGCGTCATCCGCATCGAGGATGCGGTGGGTGGGCATCAGCCGCCCGCGGGAAATGCCATACTCGGGATCGCTTTCACCGGCGATGGCTCCGCAGATGAGTTTCATGCCGGGCCAGACGCCGCCGGAATCCTGCCAGCCGCCGCCGGAGCCGCCGATCCATTCGCCTAACAGGGCGCGGGCGAGCACGATGCGGCGTTCGTTTTCCTCAAGCTGGCCGGTGAGCGAGCGGGCCTGGCCGGTGGCGCGCATGCAGACGCCGATGAGCGCGGCGAGCAGGTTGGTGGAGACGGCGAGGCGGGAGCCCTTGGGGATGTTGTTGACGTTGGAGACGAGTTCCAGGCCCTTGCCCGGACCGACGACGCGTTCCAACAGGTCCGCGAGGCTTTGTCCGGAGCCCTCGATGCCGGGCGGCACGATGCCGCTGGCGATGACGGCGGCCTTGAGCAATCCGAGGTAGTCTTTCGCGAAATCGAACACCTCGTTGAGGCTGGAAATCTCCGCGGTGCAGCCGAGGTCCACGCTGGTGAGGCGCAGCACCGGCTGCTCGATCACGCGCAGGCTGGCCTCGACTGGCGGGCTCGGCTCCTTGTCGCGGCCGTGGACAGCGAGATCGACCGAGATATTGAGCACCTTCGCTCCTTCCGGATAGTCCATGCCGAGGAAGAAGATGTCGCTCCAACCGCAGTGGGTGAGGTCCATGCGGACGGGCGTGCGCTCGCGCAGCACGGGATAGAGGCCGCTCGCGTGATCGCGCGTGGTGAGCTCCTTGCGGATGCGCAGCGGCTGGTCGGCGGGGTGGCCCATGCGGAACATCCATTGGTTGCCGCTCACGCTGCGGACGCTGCGGCGGACCTGGTCGGCAAGCGTCTGGAACGCGAGTTTCTGATAGGCGGAGGCCAGCGCGCTGGAGATGGAATCGCCCGGGCCGTCCTCGCGCTGGGTCTTGAGAAACAGGTCGATGGCCTCCTCGAAGCGGCGTTCAAGCAGGTGTTCGTAGCCCTTGAACGGAATGGCTCCGGGTTTTTCGGCGGTGAGCAGGACGGGCAGGTGGAAGCGGTGGAGGGAGTGCAGGAAAAGCAGCGCGCGGACCCGCTGATAGAGGTTGTCGCTGCTGCGGCGGAAGGCGTCGAGGGCGTCCGCTTCGGCCAGCAGTTCGGCGAGGCCGAGGCCGGCGCAGGCGGCGTCGAGCGAACGGTTGCGGACGGCTTCCTCCGGCGAGGTGATGAGGTCGATGAGGGCCATGGCCGGGTCAGGCTTGGGATTGGGAGAGGATTTCGACGAGCAGCGAGAGGACTTCGTCGCGGTCCTTTCCGGCGAGCCCTAGGGCGAGCTGGGTGGTGAGCAGGCCGTAGTGGAGATCGAGGTCGTGGCGGCGGCCCTGGAGTTCATGGGCGAGGTAGCGTTCGCGGCGGGCGGTTTCCGCCAGGGCGGCGGAGAGGTCGGCCTGGCCGTCGGCGAGCTGGCGGCCGAGGATTTCCATGACCGAGGGGGTGAGGACGTGCATGCCGAAGAAGCAGAGGTAGTTTCCGGCGCGCAGGCCGGGGACGACGAGTTTCTGCTCGGCCTCGGTGGGAGTGGGTTTTTCGATGACGGTCTCGATTTCGTAGAGGCGGTCCGAGCCCTGGACGCGGCTGCCGCCGATGCTGCCGTAGAACGGGAGTTTGCTTTCGTGGGTGGCCTGCACGGCGGAGACCGCGCAGTTCGAGGCCTCGGCGGTTTCCAGGAGCTGGGCGGTGCAGGATTTCTCGGCGCGGCTGATATAGAGGTGGTCGCCGACCATCAGGAGGAATGGATCGTTGCCGGTGAATTCCGCGGCGCAGTGCACGGCGTGACCGTAGCCGAGCGGATTGGTCTGCGGGATGAAGCGCATCTGGCGCGCGAGCGGGCCCGCGGCCGCGGCGTAGGCCGCCTCGTCACCGGGGCAGACGATCACCGCGATTTCGGAAATGCCGGCCGCGGCGATCTCCCCGGCCAGGATGGCGAGGGCGGATTTCGCGGTACCATCGCGGTCCACGAGCGTCTGGAGGGGGAGGGTGCGTTGGTTCTTCCCGGCGGCGGTGATGACGGCTTTGGTGACTTTCACGCGGCGGATTCTGCGGAAGGCGTCATGGGCTGGCAATCACGGAGTCGCGTAGGGCCCGGTGCCGCTTGGCGGAGATCCGTGGATTGGATTTCCTTCCCCATGCCGGGCGGGGGAGGTCGGTAGGAACAGGTCTTCCGCTCAATCCCCGAGGAAGACGAATTCCTCCGCCACGCGGTTGAGCGAGCGGCGGGCGGCGGGCATGGCGTCGGCGAGTGTGCCGAGCAGGTTTCTGGACGGTAGGCTTGCCGACAGGCGGCTGGAGGCCGCGCCCCGGAAGGCGCGCTGGGCGAAGGACTCGTAGAACTCCAGATCCGGGGCTTCGCCCTTTTCCGAGCGGCGGCGCAGAAAATCCGGATAGAGCCCGGTGAGGATCAGGAATTGGTTTCCCGCGGCGACTTGGAGGTGAAACCGCATCCGACCCCTCGCCGTGCCGATGAAGGAGAGAAACTCGGCCGCATGCGTGAAGCCCCGCGTCACATCCTGGAAAGGATCTCCGGCTTCGCCGGGAACACGCTTGGCCATCACTCCCGCGACGTAGTCCGCGAGTTCCGGATCCTCCAGCCCGCCCTCAAGGAACGAATGCCGGACGAGCATGTAGAAGTAGAACGCGGGCGAGACTCTCAGCGCCGCAGGTGAGTTGATCAAGGACCGGAAAATCTCCCTGAGGTCCAGCATCTCGCGCAGGCCGTCGGGGTCTCGCCAGAGTTTCGCGAGGTGGCGGGCCGAACCGTCCGGGGCGAGGACGGATGCCACGAATTCGAAGTCCGCCCCGGTCAGGCGGCTCCGGCACGATTGCATCCGGTGCTCAAGCATGCACCCGGGTCGCTAGCAAATTTCGGCCCGATTGATCCAGAAAAATAGTTAATACATCTGAAATACTTACCGGGGAGGCCTTGAGAAACCGGTGATTCCGCGGGCTTTTTGATAGGGTTTTGGAGGGGTAGGTTTTTCTTGATTCCTGATTCTGAGGCCCTTATGGATAACGCCCCGCCGCGCGGCACCAAGGCCGCCGACGGCACCCCCAACCAACGACAAAACACGATGAACCTGACCTGGAACCTAAAGTCCCTGGCCCTGGCAATCGCCGGCGTCATGATCCTCCCCGGTTGTGCGACCACCGGGAACGCGAATTCCAAACCCTTCGGCAAATCGGGCGACTCCGAACTGGCGGTCAAGTCCGTCCAGCATGGCAAGGCGTCCTGGTATTCGATCGCCACCAATTCCGGCACCCGCACTGCGAGCGGCCAACGTCTCTGCAACGACGCGCCCACCGCCGCCCACAAGACCCTTCCGATGGGAACCAAGGTGCGCGTCACCAATCAATCCAACGGGAAGTCCGAGATTGTCACCATCACCGACCGAGGTCCTTACGTCCGCGGGCGGATCATCGACCTCACGATCGGTTGTGCTGAGCGTCTCGGTTTCCGCCAGCGCGGTGTGGCTCCGGTGAAAGTCGAGGTCCTGGGCCACGTCAAACCCGGCAACTGACCCTCGCCCGTTTTCATTCCAGCCCCGTTCGCCCTTCCCGGCGGGCGGGGTTTTTCTTGGTCCGGCTACTCCAGAATGCGCTTCTGGACGTCCGCCAGCACCGTTCCGGAACTGAGCATGAGCGGATGCAGCAGGGCGGGGTGCTCGATGTTGACGGCGCGGTCCCACACCGAACTCGTCGCCGGCAGGATGATCAGGTCCAGAGGGGTGCGGTAGGAAACGACGGACATCCTGCCGAGTTGGGCCTCGGTTTTGGCGAGATCGGCCAGGAACCCGCTGCCGGGGCGCATCTGCTCGGCCCCCTTGGAGGGATAGAGCCAGGCGGCCTGAGTGCCGTGGTGCGGGGATGAGATGGTGAGGAGCTTTTCACAGCGAGCCGCCCCGCCGAGATTCTGAAGGTAGTGGCGGCTGATGAGACCGCCCATGCTGAAGGCGACGATGGAGATGGGCTCCTCGGTTCCATATTCCGCCTCGATTTCCGCCTTGAGCTGGATCGCCAGGTTTTCCAGTCCGCCCCGGCCGTCGGATGGCCGGAGTTCCGGCACGAGGCATTGGACGTCACGTGCCTCGAGCTGCCGGCGGAGCGAGCGGAAGATCGAACCGGTGTCGAGAAACCCATGCACCAGCACCACCTTGCGGACAGGTGCCGCAGGCGCGGTGTGGGTGCTGCGGAAGCGGAGCGGCTCCGGATGGCGGGCTTGCGCGGCTCCGGCGGCGAAGAGGCCGGCCAACAGGGAGAGCAGGGTGGGTTTCATGGGAATTCAGCCCGGAGGCCAGTCGAGTTTCCTGCCGCCAAGCAGGTGGATGTGAAGGTGCGGAACGGCCTCGCCGCCATCCGGGCCGTTGTTGATGACGAGCCGGTAGCCGGTTTCCGCGATTCCCTGCGCGCGGGCGACCTCGGCCGCGGTGAGCAGCAGGTGGCCCAGAAGCGGCGCGTCGGAAGGCTCCGCCAAGCCGATGCGCACCACCGGCTTGCGCGGCACGATCAGGAGGTGCTGCGGGGCCTGGGGCGAAATGTCGCGGAAGGCGATGCAGAGATCGTCCTCATGCACGATGTTCGCGGGGATTTCCCGGTCGCGGATTTTTTCAAAAAGGGTCTTCACGGACATGCCGGGGAACGATGGCGGAAATTCCCGGCATTGCAAGGACCGTGGCGGGTGGATTGGCTTGCATGGCGGCGGTTTCGGTGCAAGGCATGGCCTCGCGTTTCAACCTTCCGCC
>Ga0114938_1001554_pt1 | contig 15403 bp, 11 predicted proteins | sample AshMeaBigSpring_FD_88675 | JGI IMG/M metagenome (GOLD analysis project Ga0114938, IMG submission 88675) | Groundwater microbial communities from Big Spring, Nevada to study Microbial Dark Matter (Phase II) - Ash Meadows Big Spring | ecosystem: Environmental > Aquatic > Deep subsurface >...
GTGCCAGGTTTAACGAAGAACTGCATCTCCATCTGTTCGAATTCGCGCATACGGAAAATGAACTGACGAGCCACGATCTCATTACGGAAAGCTTTACCTATTTGAGCGATACCGAAAGGAACTTTCATACGTCCCGTCTTCTGTACATTCAGATAATTGACAAAAATACCTTGAGCTGTCTCCGGACGAAGGTACACTTTCATTGCTCCATCGGAGGTAGATCCCATCTCAGTGCTAAACATCAAGTTGAACTGACGAACTTCCGTCCAGTTCTTTGTTCCGGAGATCGGACAAGCAATCTCTTCATCAATGATAATTTGGCGTAGTTCATCCAGATTGCCATCATTCAATGCTTTTGCAAAGCGTTCGTGAAGAGCTTCACGTTTAGCCTGATGCTCCAAAACACGTCCGTTAGTCGAACGGAATTGAGCCTCATCAAACGATTCACCAAACCTTTTAGCAGCTTTAGCTACTTCTTTATTTATCTTATCATCGTACTTAGCAAGCTGATCTTCAATCAGCACATCTGCACGGTAACGTTTTTTAGAATCTTTATTGTCGATCAATGGATCATTGAAAGCATCCACGTGACCCGATGCTTTCCAGATGGTAGGATGCATAAATATTGCAGAATCAATACCAACAATGTTTTCATGCAACAGCACCATACTGTCCCACCAATATTTCTTTATGTTATTTTTTAATTCAACGCCCATCTGACCGTAGTCGTACACTGCTCCCAAGCCATCATAAATATCGCTGGAAGGAAATACAAAACCATATTCTTTACAGTGCGATACTAATTTTTTAAAAACATCTTCTTGTGCCATCTTTATATGAAAAGTTTACTTTATAATTTCTTTTTAGTTAAAAAGCGCCACAAATATAGGCATTTATCTCCAATCTAAGTCATTCAACCTATTAATTTATCTTATTATGCAGTCGATTGCTAACCTTAGATAAGTTTACAAGCTTTTAACAGATGGAAACTTCACTCTTTATCATTAAAATCTCTTTTATTTTTGTATTTTTGCCTGCACATGTGTAAAAAACCCGTATAACCAACACTTATGAGTGACGAAATAAACGATATACCTGAAGGACATTCAGATTATAAGCCGGCGGACTCTAAAGACGAAAACGTAAAACATCAGTTAACAGGCATGTACCAGAATTGGTTCCTGGACTATGCTTCATACGTTATTCTTGAACGCGCTGTCCCCCATCTAAACGACGGTTTAAAGCCTGTACAGCGACGTATTCTTCATTCGATGAAACGCTTAGACGACGGACGATACAACAAAGTAGCCAATATCGTTGGGCATACAATGCAATTTCACCCTCACGGGGATGCCTCCATTGGAGATGCTCTTGTTCAGTTAGGACAAAAGGATCTACTGATCGACTGCCAAGGAAACTGGGGTAACATACTTACCGGTGACGGTGCAGCTGCTTCCCGTTACATCGAAGCACGTCTATCTAAGTTTGCTCTTGATGTTGTTTTCAATCCTAAAACCACCGAATGGAAACAATCGTACGACGGCAGAAACAAAGAGCCGGTGACACTTCCCGTTAAGTTTCCTCTACTATTAGCTCAAGGAGTAGAAGGTATCGCTGTAGGTCTTTCGTCAAAAATCCTGCCTCATAATTACAATGAGCTATGCGATGCATCTATAAGTTACCTGAAAGGAGATCCGTTTAAATTGTATCCCGATTTTCAGACCGGTGGTTCAATTGATGTATCGAAATACAACGATGGGGAACGCGGAGGCACCGTAAAAGTACGTGCCAAGATCAACAAGCTCGACAATAAGACACTGGCAATAACGGAGATACCCTACGGAAAAACAACTACATCGGTTATTGATTCAATCTTAAAAGCAGTCGACAAAGGAAAGATTAAGATACGTAAAGTAGACGACAACACCTCTGCTAACGTAGAGATATTAGTCCATCTCGCTCCCGGAACCTCTTCCGATAAAACGATAGATGCTTTGTATGCTTTTACCGATTGCGAAGTAAGTATCTCGCCGAATTGTTGTGTGATTGACAGTAGCAAGCCGCACTTTTTAAATGTGAGTCAAGTACTTAGAAAATCTGCCGACAATACACAAGATCTGCTACGACAAGAGCTGGAAATCCACAAACAAGAGTTATTGGAGTCACTTCACTTTGCATCTTTGGAAAAGATCTTCATCGAAGAGCGAATTTACAAAGATCAAGCATTCGAACAGTCGAAAGACATGGATGCAGCTTGCGAACATATCGACAGTCGGTTGACGCCATTTTACCCTCTCTTTATCCGTGAGGTTACCAAAGATGATATCCTCAGATTGATGGAGATTAAAATGGGACGTATTCTCAAGTTCAACTCCGATAAGGCAGACGAGCAGATTGCGAGGATGAAAGAGGAGATTGCACAGATCGATCACCATTTGGCACACATCGTGGAATACACAATTGATTGGTACCAAATGCTGAAGAACAAATATGGAAAGAACTTCCCACGCCGCACTGAACTTCGCAACTTTGATACTATTGAGGCGACCAAAGTAGTGGAGGCAAATGAGAAACTATATATCAACCGTGAAGAAGGCTTTATCGGTACTTCGCTTAAGAAAGACGAATTTATAGCCAGCTGCTCGGATCTGGATGATGTGATCATCTTCTTTCGCGACGGAAAATATATCGTTACTCCCGTTGCAGATAAGAAGTTTGTAGGCAAAAACATTCTCTATGCCAATGTATTCAAAAAGAACGACAAGCGCACCATCTACAACGTAACTTATCGCGATGGAAAAGAGGGAACGACCTTTATTAAGCGATTTGCGATCACATCGGTTGTACGCGACCGTGAATACGATGTCACACAAGGAACTCCCGAATCACGGATTACTTATTTCAGTGCCAACCCTAATGGAGAAGCCGAGATTATCAAAGTCACGTTGAAGCCTAATCCTCGTGTTCGCCGTATCATCTTCGAACGCGACTTCAGTGAAATCAGCATTAAAGGACGTCAAGCCCAAGGAGTGATCCTAACTCGTTTACCGGTACATAAGATCGCTTTGAAGCAAAAAGGAGGTTCGACTTTAGGAGGACGAAAGGTCTGGTTCGACCGTGACGTTCTTCGCCTCAATTACGACGGGCGTGGAGAGTATCTCGGAGAATTCCAAAGCAATGATTCGATTCTGATCATACTGAATAATGGCGAGTTCTACACTAGTAATTTCGACTTAAGCAATCATTATGAAGATAATGTAAGCATCGTTGAAAAGTTTGATCCTAACAAAGTGTGGACAGCTGCGCTTTATGATGCCGACCAGCAGAACTATCCTTACCTGAAACGTTTCTGCTTCGAACCATCTAATCGTAAGCAGAACTACCTGGGCGAAAATAAAGACAGTCGACTGATCTTGCTAACCGACGAGTATTACCCCCGTTTGGAAGTAATCTTTGGCGGTCACGACAATTTCCGCGATCCACTACTGATTGATGCTGATGAGTTCATTGCCATCAAAGGATTTAAGGCTAAAGGAAAACGCATGACTACCTTTACTGTTGAAACTGTGAACGAACTTGAGCCGGTACGTTTTCACACCCCTCAACAAGAAGAGAGTACTCAGGAGGAAGAGCCGGAGAACTTAGACCCTGATAATGGCAAAAGTGAAGGAGATATCATTGATGAGATTACGGGACAAATGAAACTTTTTTAATATAAACATTCTTATCTGCTATGCACATGGTCGAACAATTTCAACCGATGAAAACGCTACACTTTTCATTCCTGATGATTGCTTTTTGTTTGTTTACGGGAGTTGAGATACAAGCACAGACCGATACAATGCAAACTGACAAGTATATCACCCGTGCTACCATGTATGGAGTAGGATTTACGAGTGTTTTCGACACTTATCTGTCCCCTCAAGAGTATAAAGGTGTTGATTTTCGGATTTCCCGTGAAAGCATGCGTATGACGAAGCTCTTCGATGGAAACATTTCTGCTCAGAGTTTTTTCCAGGCAGATCTGGGATACACACACAACCGTGCCGATAATAACAACTCTTTCTCTTGTATATTCAATTGGAACTATGGCTTACATTACCAGTTCCGACTGACTGACAATTTCAAACTCCTAGCTGGAGCTCTCATCGACTTAAACGGAGGGTTTGTATACAACCTTCGCAACACCAATAACCCGGCTTCGGCAAAGGCATATGCCAATCTTGACGCATCGGGTATGGCGATATGGAACTTGAAAATTAAAAGATTTCCGTTGACACTCCGTTACCAGATCAACACTCCAATGGTAGGAGTGATGTTTTCTCCCCATTACGGACAGTCGTATTATGAAATTTTTTCTTTGGGAAACTCGAAAGAGGTGGTTAGACTCACTTCATTCGGCAACCAACAGGCATTGCGACAAATGCTATCTGTCGACTTCCCGATTGGTCATTCTCAAATGCGACTCAGCTATATAGCCGATATGCAACAATCTCATGTAAACGGGATCAAAACGCATAACTACTCTCATGTTTTTATGGTGGGCTTTGTTAGAAACATCTTTCGTTTTTCCAGTAAAGACAAACAACTTCCTCCCTCTACAAGAGCCTATTAGTACTAAAAAATGAATATACATTTGAAATTAAAGATGAAAGACAATATCAAAATACTACTTTTAGTAATCTGTTGCATCCTCCTACCGACTTCTTGCATAGAGGAAGAAGAGTTTGCTAATACTCCAGAGGGAAACTTCGAGCAGTTATGGAAGATTATTGACGAGAAATATTGCTTTTTTGAATATAAAGGGATCGACTGGAATGCTGTACACGATGAATATGCAGCCAAGATAAAGCCCAATATGTCGTCCGAAAATTTGTTTGAAGTACTGAGTAAAATGCTATTTGTTCTCAAAGATGGGCATGTAAACCTATCTAGTGCGCACAACACTTCTTACTACGATGAATGGTATCAGAACTATCCATGGAACTACAATGCGGAAATTGTTTCTCAATACTATCTGGGTAGAGCAAGTACCGACTACCGAACAGCAGCAGGACTAAAGTATAAAATATTAGATGACAATATTGGATATGTCCGTTATGAAAGTTTTCAAAATGGAGTTGGAGATGGTAATCTAGATGAAGTACTATTGTATTTGGCCCCATGCAACGGCTTAATAATAGATGTACGCGATAATAAAGGAGGAAATCTAACCAACTCGACACGTATAGCTGCCCGTTTTACGAATGAGAAGGTTTTAACGGGTTATATTCGTCATAAAACAGGGAAAGGACACAACGACTTCTCAGATCCTATCGCAATTTATGTAGAGCCATCTAAAGGAGTACGCTGGCAGAAAAAAGTAGTAGTCCTCACTAACCGCAGATGTTATAGCGCAACGAACGATTTCGTAAATAATATGAAAGACCTTCCTAATGTGACTCTCTTAGGTGATAAGACCGGAGGTGGTTCGGGGCTTCCATTTAGTTCGGAGCTACCTAACGGATGGACCATTCGTTTTTCAGCAAGTCCGATTTTCGATAGAAATATGCAGCAGATAGAATTTGGAATCGAACCGGATGTAAAGGTAAATATGGATCCCAAAGATGAGCAAAGGAATAAGGATACGCTCATCGAAGAAGCAAGAAAATTACTAAATAAATAAATTTATTCGCGATTTGTTTGCAAATTAAAAAAATCTCCCTATCTTTGCACCGCTAAACAAAAAAGCTACAACAAATTTGCGGATGTGGCGTAATTGGTAGCCGCGCCAGACTTAGGATCTGGTGTCGTGAGACGTGGGGGTTCGAGTCCCTTCATCCGCACGAAAATGCACTTAACAATCTGAAAACAGAAAGTTAAGTGCATTTTTTATCCAACCTCCCAAAGTTCTTTTCAAGACAAAATCTAAATCTATCCATGCTAGGATTTTCAACCCAACTTTATAAACCTGTTCATAACGACCAACAACGCTGTTAATAAAACAACTACAAAATGCATATAACAAAGATGTACAGTTAATTAACTTGTTAATAACTTTGTTAATTAAAAGACTAAATCGGTTTCAAGATAATACAATGCGAGTAGATTCTAAATACTGCAATCCCGGCATACGGTTACATTTCTTACAAGATACGGTCCTATTTTTTCCGAGATACGGTCCTATTTCCTCCGAGATACGGTCCTATTTCCTCCGAGATACGGTCCTATTTTTTTTGGGGGGGGATGCAGTGATCAGAAGATTGGATAGGATAGCCATTTTTTTATTAGACAACAAAAGTAGGCATTCCAACAATATAAGATTTATTTACAAGCATAAAACAAAAAACATCAAACAAAGTAAAACAAAAGCAAAACAATCAGATTAATCCCTATAACACAACCAAATCCTCTGAGTATCCAAGGTCGTAGAGAACTTCCCTTCCCTGCAAAGAAAAGAGCATAACACATATTTACAACAATATTACTGATGATCGCCTGCATACTACACGCAGTGATAACGATGGCAGCAATATTTCCGGTTCCTTGAAGAAGATTTAAAATAAAAGGAGTAATATCACTCAATCCGGAGATGAAAGAAAGCAAATTAAGTCCCCCTGTTCCTGCATAGATGAGGGTATAATGTGTAACCATTGTAAAAACAACGAATAAAATAGCAAAGATTAGTGCTACTTTGAATTCAAGAGGGTTACTACTATCATCTTCCTCCTCATCGGCATCTTTACCATTAACTTTTTTCTGTCGGGTATGTATGAACCACCCTACAGAAGCAGCCGAAACAGCCATCACTAGAAGATAGGGATAGATATGAACGAAAATATCGTAACTGAAGATCAGAATTAAGATCATAAAACGCAAAAACATCATACTCACAGCAAAGAGCATCGCAGCTACATAATCGCCTGCATCTTGAGAAGATGCCTTTTTACTCTTACGCGCCAGAACGGATATAGTTGCCGTACTGCTATACAAACCTCCAATAATACCAGACACTAATACACCCGATTCCTGAAATACATACCGTTTCAATAAATAAGAAAGATACGAAATACCCGAAACCACGACGGTTGCCAACCAAATAGTATATGGGGTGAGCTTTACATCGGGAATAAAATTCTGATTGGGTAAGATGGGAAGGATAATACAACTTATAGCCAAGAACTTAGCCAGAGTGATCATTTCATCATTCTTCATTCGCTGAGCAAGTTCAGTGAAGGTATGTTTCAACTCTGTGAGAAGTAGCACAGTCACAACGACCATGACATAGAACCAAGAGGGTTGAGTGATCACAATCGGAGCCAAACAGTAGGTTATCAGCGCTATAACAATCGTTGTCACACCAAAGACATGAAATTGGGACTGTTTGACGTAATAGTTAAGGGCAAGCAAGACGCCCAAGACTGCTCCTCCACCCATAAAAAGACGTATCTCTACCGGATCTAGGATATAAAGGATATAACCTAAAATACCGATAAAGGTGAAGGTTCGGTCTGTCCCGAAAAGAGTTTTCTCTCCCTCACGCTTTAAACTGATCCGTCGCTGTGATAAACCAATCAGCAATGAGAATAGAGTCACCAACAGAAAAGTAACCAACTCACGAGGCAAATAGGTATATAGCTGTTCCATACGTTATGTCTTAATGTATGAAACAAATATACTATTATTTATTGAAAATCACCATAATTTATACGGATTCTTCATCAATTGGGAATTATAATAGCGACTATCACCAGTCACTTCCTGTCCGATAAAAGAGGGTTTCTCGAAGGTTTCATTTTCGGAGTTTAACTCAACCTCAGCCATGAGTAATCCTTCGTTCTCACCATAGAACTCATCCACTTCAAAGACGTGCTGCCCCGAACGCACCAAGTATCTCGTTTTATCAATCACACCCGGCTCACAAAGTTTCATTAGTTCGAGTGCTTCTGAAAGAGGAATCTCCTTCTCCCACTCATATCTACTCATCCCGGACGGATCAGTGGCTCCCTTAATGGTTAAAAAGCCCTTATCATCACGAATCCTCACCCGAACAGTGCGTCCGCGCTTACTGCTGATATAACCCTGTACAATCCGGCTTTGAGAAAAGGCCAAGGATTTAAATTCTCCTTTAACCAGAAATTTACGTTCTATTTCCTGCGACATATTCAACTAACTAAAAAGACACGAAGATGGATGGACCACCATTCGTGTCTGTTCAAATTCTTTTTAACCTAAGAAAGAGTATCCGACCAGCATAATAAATGCCAAAACTAAGAATGACACAATAACTATCTTGACAACCTTATCGGCTTGCTGTTCTTCTTTCTTAGTGTGTTTAATCTTTTTTCTGTTACTCATACTAGTTAGCTTTAAAGTTTCACTGCTAACAAAGTAAGAACAAATCTTTTAACTTTCCAAAAATAAGAGTTCCTATTTTTGGTTTATTCTTCAGAACCGGAAAACTCCATCAAATAAGCTTTGATAAAATCTTCGATTTTACCATCCATCACTCCGTTAACATCGGAGGTCTGGTAATTCGTACGATGGTCTTTCACCCGACGGTCGTCGAAGACATAGCTTCGGATCTGCGATCCCCACTCGATCTTCTTTTTACCGGCTTCAACCTTCGCTTGCTCTGCCATACGGTGTTGCAGCTCTTTATCATAAAGAATAGAACGCAGTTGGCGCATTGCATTATCACGGTTCTTAGGCTGATCGCGAGTTTCGGTGTTTTCAATCAAGATCTCCTCTTCTTCTCCAGTATATGGATCTTTAAACTGATATCTCAAACGCACACCGGACTCTACTTTATTCACATTCTGCCCGCCGGCACCTCCCGAACGGAAAGTATCCCATGAGATTCTGGCAGGTTCAATATTTACCTGAATAGAATCGTCAACCAGCGGAGTGACAAAAACAGATGCAAAAGAGGTCATACGTTTGCCTTGAGCATTATAGGGAGAGACCCTCACCAAACGATGCACGCCGTTCTCACCTTTTAAATATCCATAGGCAAAATCACCCTCGATATTGATGGTGCAAGTCTTAATACCTGCCTCATCACCTTCCTGTAAGTTGGCGATGCTTGCTTTGTAACCATTGGTCTCGGCATAACGCAGATACATACGCATCAACATAGATGCCCAGTCCTGGCTCTCGGTACCACCCGCACCGGAATTGATCTTCAAGACACAGTCCATCTGATCCGCTTCATCACGAAGCATATTCTTCAGTTCGAGAGCTTCCACTGCTTCTTTAGCTTTCGCATAGGCAGCATCCACATCTTCCTCTGTCACGAGTTCTTCTTTATAGAAATCGAAAGCAAGTTCCAGTTCATCTGCTAGTGTTTTAACTTCAGTGTAGCCGTTAATCCACTTCTGCAAATCCTTGACCAGTTTCATCTGAGCTTCTGCTCTTTTCTGATCATCCCAAAAACCCGGAGCTTGAGTTCTTAATTGTTCTTCTTCGACTTGGACTTTCTTTCCATCGACGTCAAAGATACCTCCTCAGCGCATCAGTGCGCTCTTTCACGTCTTTTAATTGTTCAATCGTTATCATGAAATGTTTTTTATATAATGATAAATTAAAATTTTCGGGGCAAAGATACAACAAAAAGTTTATTCACCGCCCGATTGTTCATCGTACATGGCATCAATCATCTCCTTGTAGTTCTTGGCAACTACCGCCCGCTTCAGTTTGAGGGTGTTGGTCAGTTCCCCACGCTCCATGCTGAATGGTTCGGCCAAGAGAGTAAAGCGTTTGATCTGCTCATAGTTGGCAAATTGCTGCTGCAACGTATCAATTCGATTACGGAACAAACCAACGATCTTAGGATCGATCAGTAATTCCTTCATGTTCTGATAAGATATTCCGTTCTTCTTAGCATACTCCTCCACCAAACTATATACGGGAACAATAAGAGCGGAAACAAATTTACGTTGATCGGCTACCACAGCAATCTGATCAATATAACGATCGATCACCAACTTAGTCTCTAAAGCCTGTGGAGCGATATATTTACCATTAGAAGTCTTAAACAGATCTTTGATTCGTTCGGTCAAGAAGAGTTCTCCATTTTTAAAGTAACCAGCATCACCGGTATGAAACCATCCGTCGGCATCGATCGCTGCTTTCGTAGCCTCTTCTTTCTTATAATAACCTTGGGTAATGCTTTTGCCACGAAGGAGGATCTCGTTCTCCTCACCAATCTTCACCTCTAGTCCTGGAAAAACATGTCCGACAGAGCCGATTTCATAGCCAACAGGCAATGTACACGAGACGGTGGCTGTAGATTCCGTCAGGCCGTAACCTACGATCATGTTGATTCCCACCGAATGAACAAACTCGTTGATCTCATCGGGAACCGCCGCTCCGGCAGTAGGAAAAAAGTTTCCATTCTCAATACCAATTGCTTTCTTTAAAAGAGAGTAAATGGTTTTCTCATAAAATTTATACTTCAGATGAAGCATCACAGGCGGCGTTTTCCCCACTCTAAGATAATCGAGGTTGTGTATCTTGCCCACTCTAACTGCATCGAGCATCATCATTTTCTTCAGACCGGTTGTCTCATTGATCTTTTCTTGTACACCTGCATAAATCTTTTCCCAAAAACGAGGTACACTACACATCAACGTCGGGCGCACCTCTTTGATGGTTGTCTGGATATCTACGGGACGAAGATTGATGCAGATCTGTACTCCTTTATGTATGCAAAGATAACACCAAGCTTTCTCAAAGACGTGAGTCAGCGGTAAGAAGTTCATGGATATATCTTTGTCCGTCATCGTTGTCAGACGTTCGTCATGAGTTTTAAACTGTTCCATATAACACGAATGATGCAACATCACCCCTTTAGGCTCACCTGTTGTTCCCGATGTATAAAGGATGTTAGCCAGATCATCGTAAGAGGCATCAGCCGTTCTTTTTTCTACAACGTCATTATGAGGCAACCCCTCACCCATTTTCAGGAAGTCATCGAAATATACCGATGACAAGTCGCGGGGATCTTTCACAACAGAACGATCGAAAATAATCAGCTGTTGCAAAGAAGGGCAAAAGCCAAAAATGCTGAAAGCAGCATCATACTGGTACTGCTCGCCAACAAATAAGAATCGGATTTGTGCATCATTGATGATGTATTGCGCTTGAATAGAAGAACTAGTAGCGTAAAACGGTATAGTCACACAACGGTTTGCAAATGCTCCAAAGTCAGTGAAAAACCATTCAGGCTTGTTCTGAGAGAATATTCCAATGTTCTCTTGCTCTTGAACGCCTAAAGCAACAAATGCATTGGCTGCCTGACGTACAGTGTGCGAAAATTGATTCCATGTAATAGGAACCCATTGAGCTGTCTCGTAATCACGATATTTTAATGCAATCTTATCGCCATACTTTTCAGCTTGACGATGGACTAAGACAGATAAATGATGATAAGTCATACCTATTGAGTATTAGTAAATTTACTGCAAAGGTATTAGTTTTATTTGAAACTATCACATTTTTAAATAATTATCAGTAAGTTTGCAGTATGAAATATGATACATTATCTATGACCGCAGAGGCTATTAACTTACTTAAATCACTTATTAGCCTACCATCAGTCAGCCGCGAAGAAGCACAAGCTGCTGATTTTCTTCAAAATTATATTGAGGCGGAAGGCATGCAAACCGGCCGCAGAGGTAATAATGTATGGTGCTTAAGTCCGATGTTCGACTTAAAGAAGGCAACCATTCTTCTCAATTCGCATATCGACACCATTAAGCCTGTAAACGGGTGGAGAAAGGATCCTTTTACCCCCCGGGAGGAGAATGGAAAGATCTACGGACTAGGAAGTAATGATGCCGGAGCCAGTGTTGTCTCTTTATTACAGGTGTTCCTGCAACTATGTAAAAGTGCGCAAACTTATAACCTCATCTTCCTTGCTTCGTGCGAAGAGGAGATATCTGGAAAAGACGGAATCGAAAGTGTACTTCCCGGGTTACCTCCGATCTCGTTTGCTGTAGTAGGTGAACCGACTGAGATGCAACCAGCCATCGCAGAAAAAGGATTGATGGTTCTCGATGTGACTGCTAAGGGGAAAGCAGGACATGCAGCACGCGAAGAAGGAGATAACGCCATCTACAAGGTGCTTAATGATATTGCTTGGTTTAGAGATTACCGTTTCGAAAAAGAATCACCTTTGCTCGGACCGGTCAAGATGAGTGTAACAGTTATTAATGCAGGAACCCAGCACAACGTCATTCCGGACAAGTGTTCGTTCGTAGTAGATGTTCGCAGCAATGAATTGTATTCCAACGAAGCTCTGTTTGCTGAGATAAAGAAACAGATCTCTTGCGATGTTCAAGCCCGCTCTTTCCGTTTAAACTCATCGTATATCGACAGCAAACATCCGTTTGTAAAAAAAGCAATCTCGCTGGGAAAGGTGCCTTTTGGCTCGCCAACTTTATCGGACCAAGCTTTGATGTCGTTTCCGTCTGTAAAAATAGGACCGGGACGTTCTTCACGCTCACATACAGCAGACGAGTACGTCATGATCAAAGAAATTGAAGAAGCAATCCAACTATATTTGCAAATATTAGATGGACTGAAAATATAAAATCACGCAGAAGGATTCAATCAGACTGAAAGCTAATCATTGACTTAATTGACTAGCACCTTCATAAAACGATTCCGTTCATACTTAGATAGCAGAGTGCTATCTAAGTATGAACGGAATCGTTTTTGCAACCATCAACTCTCAAATCACCATTGGTAATGTGAGGGGTACAATTATCTATTCAACCATGGTTCCGGATTAAGTTTCTCTTTCTCGTGACGGAGTTGGAAATGCAAAACGGTACGTCCGCCGTCCGAACCATCCGAGAACACCTCTCCAATGCTTTGTTTGGTCTTGACCTCATCGCCCGATTTTACATAAGCCGATGATAAGTTGCAATAAACGGAGATGTAACTACCATGTCTGATCAAGACATTGAACAAACCGTTCAACTGGAATACAGCTGCGACTTTTCCATCGAATATGGCTCTAGCTTGTGCGCCTTGCTTACCTTGGATATCGATCCCTTTATTATCAAGTTTCACGTTACGCAATCCTTCCACCGAGTATTGTCCGTAATGACTGGTGATAATGTATGCTCCAGAGATTGGCATGGGCAATCGTCCACGATTCGCTGCAAAGTTGCCCGACAATTCACGATCGGCTTTGCTCATGGAATAAGTATCCAACGGCTTCGATTTCTCCACTTTCTTGGTACTCTTTCTTGATGTAGAAGTTTCATCCGACTCCTTTGCCTTACTAGCGCGACTCTTTCGTTCAGCTTCTGCTGACGCTTTTCTGCGGGCCTCAGCTTCCCTACGAGCTTCCTCTTCGGCACGCTTACGCGCTTTCTCTATTTCTTCAGCAATCAATCGGTCGATTCGAGCATTCAACTGTCCTGCTTCCCGTTTCTTCTTATTGATCTCGCTCTGCAAGCCCTTTTGTTTCTTTTGCAAATCAGCAACTAACGTCCGCTTTTCTTTTTCTTGCGACTCTAACTTAGCTTTTTCCTCCTCACGCTCTCTTAACAGTCCTTCTTTAGCCGACTTCACCTGCAAACGCTCCAGTTTCTTTCGCTGAATCTGCTGCTGTTTTTTTAAGATCTCCTCTCCCTGCATACGCTGATAGGTAGCATACTCACGCACATACCGAAGTCGACGATAAGTTTGCCCGAGATTTTTAGCCGAGAAAATAAACATCAACTTTTCTTGAATCGATTTATTCTTATATAAGTACTGTACAGACGACTCGTATTTATTCTTTTTATCTTTCAAATCTTTCTGCAACACGCGTAACTGGGAGTCGAGTGATTGTAGTTCTTGAGCAATCGCATCGACATCGTTATTAATAGTCAGGATATATCGCTTACGCTCTTCAATCTGACCAGTAAGTACAGAAAGGTTGTTGAGCTGACTTCCTACATCCTTCTTAGTTGTTTGGAGTAAAGATTCAGTAGCGGATATTTGCTTCTGCAGTGCACCACGTTTGTTTTGAAGCTCTTTAATCAATTTATTAGATTGAGCCAAAGCCGGTGACAGGACTGAGAGACCTACAAGTAATAGTAGAAAAAAACGTTTCATCATAGTAAATCCTCAAGCATTGAAATGAGTACCTGTACAGGAACCTGAGTGTAACGACCAGATACTTCAGTTGGAATCATCGTAAACTCTTGGGTAGAGAAATCGTATAATCTCACCTTCGACTTTTGAAAGCCGAGGATACCCAACTCTTTGGCAGTAAGCTCCGACTTCCCGTTAGGCAAAGAGGCCTCAAAGAGGATCTTCTCCAAATGTGAGAATTGAGCATTCTTAGGTAAGATATTCTTTAATTCCTCTTTTCGTGAACGCACATATCTTTTATTCATTCGATCAATAATCAATATTTCATCGGGAGTCACTTCAATACGGGCCACCTCTGTTCGCAATACAGGCATCAAAATAGAGAGCTGAATTCTCTCTTTACTTTTCAACTTCATACTTCCACCGACAGTGATTTCACCTCCCTCTTTACCGGATATAGTCAGTTGTACTTTGGACGACAAATAGCTGGGAGCTGACTTTTCTGTAAGCAAATGCTTCGTACTCTTACAACTCGTAAACACAGCTATAATCAAAACCAAATATAGTATCTTTCTCATTCGTCAATATATTTTTTCTTATCAATCTTTATCTTCAAAGTTTTCGACTTACTCCCCATCTGAAGTGCTTTCTGCCAATATTTCATGGCCCCTTCTAGGTCGCCACACATATAATATATATCTCCGCAATGCTCCACAATAACATCACTCTTAGCTCCCTCACCTTTCATAGCACTATCGATATATATTTTCGCTTGAGTATAATTCCCTTTCTCAAAAAGTATCCAAGCATAAGTATCCAGATAAGTTGCGTTTTCCGGTTCGGCTTTAACCGTTTTATAGCTCATCTCCTCAGCTTTATCTAAATTCTTTTTCTCCACTGAAAGATAATAAGCATAGTTGTTCAATGCACCAATATTCACAGGATTATAGACCAGAGCAGAATCGTAAGCAGCATAAGCCAACTCATTTTGATCCTTCACGTGATACATATCACCCAATATTGAATAGAAATCAGAAATCACCTCTTTCTTGCTATCAGTCGTCTGATGAAACAACGCTTTTTTACAAATACTAATCACACTATCCGTTTGCTCGGCATTATTGTACGCAACAGCAAGGTAATAGTAAAACTCCAGAGCATCTGGAGTTGCCTCTATGCCTGGCTCGCAGATCTTGATAATTTGCTTATAATCCTCCTTCTTAACAGCGGAAGCAATCAACATCATTCGTACAGCTTTATTAGTAGGATCAATCTGCAACACTTGTTCTAAAACCGGTACAAAAGCAACTTCCATCTTTTTAGAAAGTAA
>Ga0114938_1001556_pt1 | contig 15389 bp, 14 predicted proteins | sample AshMeaBigSpring_FD_88675 | JGI IMG/M metagenome (GOLD analysis project Ga0114938, IMG submission 88675) | Groundwater microbial communities from Big Spring, Nevada to study Microbial Dark Matter (Phase II) - Ash Meadows Big Spring | ecosystem: Environmental > Aquatic > Deep subsurface >...
ACGATACTGCACAATTGAGGGCATTCGCCATTAAGATGAAAGAGCTTAAATGTCTCTGGCTCTCCAAATCAACTTTCTTTGTCAATGAAGAACGGGAAACGGTAACATTCCTTTCATTTGACGCCGCAGCCGGAAACAAGCCTTTTGTTGAGCAGAAGTACTATATACTTATCTTTCTCAACCACCCGATCGTAAGCCAGGATATTAAAAAAAGGATCAAAAAGGGAACCCTTGTAAAAATAGAAGAACTGGTTTACTACAGGATCGGAAACGGATACCGGTAAACGAACCAACTCCTCCAAACCGGCTCCCGAACTGCTCCCTAGTGACGATGTCCATTTAAAAACCCAATCATGGCAAAAGTTTTAGCATTCATCAACAAGACAACGCGAAGCGGTATTTTCTTCCTGATTCCCCTGGTTGTGCTGGCCCTGCTGTTTGGGAAAGTGACCAATTTCCTGAAGCCCACGGCACAAGCGATATCGGCCATCATCGACAGGGAGGGAAGGATAACCTTTGACCTCTCCTACCTGATCGCACTCCTGCTGGTGCTGGTAATCTGCTTTTTACTTGGCCTCATGGCCGTATCCGGGATCGGGAAATCTTTCACCCGGTGGATTGAAGAGCATATCCTGAATCCTGTTCCCGGGTACCGGCTGATGAAGAATGCCAGCCAGGCGGCGGCCGGCCTGGACACGGAACAACAGTTTCCCGTGGTGCTGGTACCGGTAGACGGTTGGATGATCGGCCTGCAAATCAATACCCTGCCCAACAATGAGGTGGTTGTATTTGTTCCCGGTTCGCCCAATCCCTGGAGTGGCAATGTGATTATATTCAATGCATCTGACATACGCCAGACCAGCCTTACACAAAAAGAAGCCCTGTCATTTTTAAGGCAGACAGGCGCCGGGCTTAAAGACCTCAAGACCGCATAATGCGGCAAATTTTTATTGCCTTGCATTGCCAGCTACATCATTTTTCGTGTAAGGAATTACCCGATTGAAATGATCGTTGAAATCATTTCACAATTACTCATATCTTCAAAAAAAGATATATCATGAAGCAGATAAAAGCCTATTCCCCTATCCTGGCAGCCTGTATGCTGGTGCTGACACTGTCTTCCTTCGGCGTGCTCACAGCCGTTGTTAACCCCAACACCGCCACGCATGCGCTGGCGACCGTTTCGGCACCGGAACGTGGCAACTACGCCTGGATCGAAGCGCCCGGTAAACTCCCCACGATGCCTTCAAATCAACTGGGCGTGGAGAACAAGATGACAATGGACGCTTTCATGAATCTCACCCCTGCCCAATACAAGCAGATGACCGGCAAGAAACTGGGTTGGTTCAAATCCATGGAACTCAAGATGGCCCAGAAGCAAATGAAGAAGCATTCAAGCCGGGCCGGTGATTTGCCGCAATGGGCTTACATCGTCTTGTCGATTTTCTGGTTGGGCTGGCTGGCCATTGGTATCAGGAGTGATTGGAAGGGCAACGACTGGTGGATCTGCCTTTTGCTGTATTTCCTGTTCTATTTTCCAGGGCTGATCTATGCCCTTGTTGTCATGAATAAATACTATTAGCATCGCGGAATCCCTGCCTTCAACCACTGGCAGCGGCACCAGGATTCCAACAAGATTATAACTAAAAAAGGCGCGGACTACCAATCGGTTATCCGCGCCTCTTTTTGGTCCATACCGTACATTATTTCTTCGATGCTTTTTTCAATTGAATGGCGGCCAGTGTCTCTGTTTTCCGGAATCTAATAATGTCCTTAATCAATGATACCGGCAGGGGTTTGTCCAGCACGAACTGGACGGTACCCTTCCCTCCTTTATACGCCGCCAGTGCTTCCTTAAATAACGGGTAACTGCGTGGAGCGGGATAGATGCTTACATGCTTCAGAAACCCCGCAAAATAAATCAGAATGCGCCCTTCGAGTTTAAACGCGGGAATGTCATAGCTGATGCTTTCCTCGGCTTTCGGAACCTGCTTTTTGATCAGGGCCCTGATCTGTTGCAGTTTTTCCTGTACCGGCTCGGGCATGCTTTCAATATACGCATCCACGGAAGCGGGGGTTATTCTTGTCTGGCCTCTCATATGGGGTTGTTTGAGTAAGCGACGGGTCGTAATAATTGCTGTATCGAAGATAACATGTACGGATGTCACAGATGGAATCAGGAGATATCCAGGTCGTACTTTGTGAGCAAACCCGGCAAACCTTCCAGCGAGAATCTAGCCTTTTTTACCTGGCTTTTTTCCGGGTCGATGATAAAATTTAACGCCTTCCTGAAATCCGCTTTGCCAAGTTTTGCCTGGTCAAATATCGCCCCCTGTAGGTCCGATCCTTCGAAACTGGCCCCGGTAAGGTCGGCTTCCGAAAAATCAACTTCTTTCAGGCTGCAGTCATGGAACTTTTTTCCGGCCATCTTTCTACGGTGGAATACGGACAGGTCAAGCACGGTGCGTTCAAACTGCACATCAAAAAAAACCTCGTGGCATTGGTCAAAAGCAACGCCGATCATTTTGCACTCCACAACCAGCACATTTCTCAGGGAAGTTCCGGATAGTTTTACATTCCCGAGGTTACAATGCTCGAATCGGCAGTCGATAAAATGAAAGCCCCCAAAGTCAGACCCTTCCATGTTGCAGTGCGAAAATCTGCAGCCGTCATAGGTGCCGGGCATCAGGGGCTCTTGTCCTGCATCACGTTTCTCAAAAAACTCCTCTTCAAACCAAGCTTCCGGCATGCAACTGTATTGGTAGTGTTTAGAAGTACTGATGCAACTGTACCGGGCTAAAACGGCCGGCTGTAAACTATTTAAGGGTGCGGAGGATATTATTGACAAACCTGATATTGTCGAACTCCTGTCCATAGGTACATCCGAGGCGCACCACAACCATATTCCGGGAAGGAATGATCGTCACGAACTGTCCTTCAAATCCATCCGCGATATAGGCATCAGCCGGAAAATCCTTATCGAAGGATCCCTTCCAGAAATGTGCCGCATATCGACCCGAGGAATTCGGCGATTCCGTTCCGGAGTACGATGCCCAGCCTTCCGGCAGGATTCGTTCACCGTTCCAGACACCATCCTGCAGGTAAAGCTGACCGAACCGGGCCCAGTCCAGCGCCGTGGCATACATGAAAGAAGATCCCACATATGTTCCGGACCGGTCCGCTTCCAGTACCGCACCAGCCATTCCAATCTTGTCGAATAACCTGGCATAGGGGAAACGAAGATAATCCGCATGGGAAGCAAACTGCCGGCGAATAATTTCCTGGAGAATATTGCTGGTGCCGCTTGAATAGTAAAACTTTTCGCCGGGCTTATATTTTGGCAGGCTCTGTATGGCGTATACCCCCGCTGCGCGGGCGCGAAACAGCATCCGCGTCGCGTCTGAAGGGCTGCTATAGTCCTCCACAAATTCAAGCCCGCTGCTCATATGCAGGAGGTCCGTCAGGGCGATATCCTTTCGCTCGTCATTCAGCCAGTCCGGCAGAAGGTTTTTTTGTTCCAGGTGTAATTTTCCGTCTTTAACCATCAGCCCAACCATGGCATTGGTCACGCTCTTGGTCATGGACCAGCCCATCAGTTTTGAATCCCTTGAATATCCCTGGCCATATTTTTCATACACCAGGTTACCGTCCTTGATAATGACCACGGCCCGGGTCTGAAGGGGCATCTTGGGATCGTCAACGAAGGTTGGTTCGATCACGGCTTCCAGCGCAGCAGAATCGAAATATGTTGACCGAGGTGCCTCCGGGAAACGATGGATAACCGGATTCCTTGGAATGACAACATGTTCCTTTTTTAAGCTTTTTGCCTCGGGTTCATTCGCCAGCGTGCACCCGATGCCCTCGCGGTAAACTGCCGTTGTTTTCGCCATACCGTAAATGGAAGAAGACACGGTTTTATTTACTTCATCAATGTCAATGCTGGCGAAGGGCACCGCGTACAAATCGTGCTGGCGGATGTCTTCCAGTTCCCTTCCGGCGATGAAATGACAGGAACAAACGATTTTGGATGCATAGGAAGATCCGATGAACGCATACTTGAGCCCATAATTGATCCCGAGCACCAGGAATACGACGGTCAGACCCAGGATTCCATAACGGATACGTTTCTTCATGTTCAGGCATTGATGCCGCCTAAAGATAGCAACGAAAAAAGCAATCGGGAAAACGACTTTAATGCCGGCATCTTATTCCCCGATATAGGGATCCTTGATTTTCTTCGCTTCATACCGGATGTCTGAAAATCTTACCGTGCAGGATGTACCCGTGGGCGATTGCGCGAGCAAACCAAGTTTCCATCCCTTGGGTGCATCAAACTGCAGGTGTCTTACCAGGAACCATTTCGCTCCATCCAGGGAATAATACAATGTAATCACATTATCCGCCTTTGCTACTTTGTAAAAAACCCTGTCAGAGGGTATTTCCACGGAATTGCAGTCGTCACTCACATTTTTTGTCACCACGCTCACCACGCGACGGGCGCCGGTATAGTCTTTTTCAAAGCAAAACTTGACCCAGTTCAGGCTGTCCTGTTTCAGCACGATGGCACCGCCATCCCACTTATGGACAAACCCGTGTTCGATACCTGCAACCAGCACGAAATCCGGGTCCGGCGTGAACACAAGTTTGGGCGCATTGTCCGTGTTGTAGGTCACATTGGGATCGCGGAACATATCCGTTTTCCCGCCCGCCGTCATGGTAATGGCATTCCCTTCCACGGAAAAGTTTACCGGCTTGATCTCCCAGTGAAGGTCCCTGGCAATGGCGGGAATCCTGACAGGAGCCTGCGCAAGGGCATGTACACTGGTCATCAGTATGCCGGCCAGGAGGATTGCATAAAAGTCAGTTCGCTTACATACCATGTGATTAGAGATTTTTCTGGTTTTACAAAAGAAAATAAATCAGTGGTATCTCTTACAGGTATTTTTCCAGGAAAGCCATCACCTTCGTTCGAACCGACGGTTCATCAAACATCGCCCCGTAATGCGGGGCATTCTCAACAATCATCAATTCACAGGGCACCATGTTCAGCTTCAGCCAGGAAGCCAGCAGAAGCGATAGCTGGTTTGGTACCGACTCATCCTTTTCGCCATGAATAATCAGGAAAGGGGGATCGTTTTTGTCAACATACGTCACCGGGCTCGCCCATCTGGCCAGGTCCGGGCGCTGCAACGGGGATGCACCGAGCAGGATGGACTCGGGAACATCAGGGCGATCCCCACCCTTGATCATCATCTGCGCCGCGAGGTCGGAGGGACCGTAAAAATCCACCACGGCCTTCACTTTAAAACTAACGGTACTACCGGACATGACAAAGCCATCCGGTTTGTTATTTTGCGACAGGCCAAGCAATGAAGCCAGGTGGCCACCCGCAGAAAATCCCATCAGGGCGATCCTGTTTTTGTCGATGCCATAGTTTGCCGCCTGCTTCCACAGGAATTCCAGCGCCAGGTTGCAATCCTGGATTTGAGCGGGGAATATGGCCTGGGTGCTCTGGCGATAGTCGATGGATGCCAGCGCATATCCCTGGCCGATAATGGCATGCAGGGTATTGCCCATATAGCCCATATCCGCATATTTATCGTTTACCATCCAGGCCCCGCCATGGATCCAAACAACCAGGGGCAGGTTTTTCCTATTACCAGGCGGGAGATAGATGTCCAGCCTGTGTTTGGAAAGGGTATCGCCCGTATAACGGACATTACTATGCAATACGGTACCGGCAGGAAACAGTTTCAGGACGGGATTGGATGCCTGCGCGTACGACCCGTTCACAGATATGGATGTAACAATGGAAGCCACGATCATGATTCGATGGAAAGGATGCATTTGGGCTATTATTTATACATGAACAATAGTTTCAGTCAATCAGCCGCCACCATGGCGGGTCCGGCTGTCCGTTAATGGATGTGATCACACCCAGCGCCGGATGCAGCAGCGGCAGTCCCTGTGCTTCCGCTTCCCGCACGAACCGGTCCACGGGGTCTTTCCAGCCATGCAGGGCGAGCGAGAACGCACCCCAGTGCACCGGCATGGCCTTTTTTACGCCCGATTCCAGGGCGGCCCGGACACCTTCTTCGGGAAACATATGTATTTGGTGCCAGTTTTCATTGTATTGGCCGCATTCCATAAAGCCCATGTCGAATGGACCCAGCTTCCTCCCTACTTCCAGGAAATGCGCCCCGTAACCACTATCGCCGCTGAAGTAGATATTTTCCCGGGGCGTCTTGAGGACCCACCCGCCCCAGAGCGATTTCTGACGATCACGGAGACCCCTACCCGAAAAATGACGGGTAGGCGTAAAGTGGAAACCGATCCCTTCGTGGTTAACCTGGTCCCACCAGTCGAATTCCCGGATCAGGCCTGGCTCAATGCCCCACCGGACCAGGTGCCTGCCCGTACCCAGGGCCACGAAATACCGGTCCACCCTGGATTTCAGTCGCTCGATACTGGCAAGGTCGAGATGGTCATAATGGTCATGAGTCAGGAGCATCACATCGATGGGCGGCAGCCGGTCGATGATATGCAGGGTGTCTGTTGAAAGCCGCTTAACAGAGAACGGGGCGGTGGGCGATGTGTTGGGACCGGACATTGGATAACTAAGAATGGTCTTCCCCTGCAACCGGAGCAGCAGGACAGAATGGCCAAACCAGCTGAACGTGGTCCCCCGGACGCCGGAAAGAAAAGCATCCGCATCAAAAGGATGCACAGCCAGAGGAGCCTGTGGTTCCCGGCCATCCCGTTCAAAAATTCCGCGGTAGACCAGGCCTGGAATCTTTCTCAGGCTGAATGCCATGCTGGTTGCCTCCAGGTTCTGAAACTGGCTGCCGTCCCATTGCTTCGACTGCGCATACCTGTCAATCAGTGCCCGGTCAACCTGTCCGCCGAATTGCCTGCGCATACTGTTTCCTGGTTTCGAAATAGTGGATGTGAGAATACCTGTTCAATGGCTATCGCCCGGGAATGATCGTCTACGAAGGTAGCAATTCTGCCGGGCCACTCATGCTACGCATATCTCCAGTCGTCCAAAGAATTTTCCCGGCCCGGACTTTTCACACCTGCACAACATACATTTGAACCTGGGACAACCGCTGCGGGCATCCGGGCGGTTTATTGAATCAAATTCCATCGTATAATACATGCAAGACCAACGCGCCCTTTTCGACATACCGGATGAAATCGCCTATTTTAATACGGCCTATTTTTCGCCGCTGCTCAACGCTTCCAGGGATCGCATCATCAACGGCCTGAACCAGAAAATCCACCCCTGGGAAAGGCTTCCGGAGGATTTTTTTGACGATGCAAACCGGGTGCGGGAACTGGCTGCCGGGTTATTCGGAGGGGATGCGGAAGGATATGCGATCACCCCATCTGCAAGCTACGGGCTGAGTACGGCGGCAAGGGCTGTGGAGCCAGTCATACAAAAGGGCGATGTCATCCTTTTGCTCGCGGAGGATTTCCCCAGTGCCGTACTTCCATGGTACCGGGTGGCTAAGGAAAGAGGCGCTGTCCTTCATACCGTACCAGTCCCGGAAGACGGAAACTGGACGAAGGCAATCCTTGACCAGATAGGTCCCGGCATCCGTGTGGCCGCGGTCACCAGTTGCCACTGGACCAATGGAGCGTATGTGAACCTTGAAGCCGTCGGTGAAGCCTGCCGCCGCAACGATACGATCCTGGTGGTGGATGCCACACAGTCGCTCGGCGCCATGCCCCTTTCGATGGACACAGTGCAGCCTGATTTCCTGGCTGCTTCGGGGTATAAGTGGCTGCTATTCCCCTATGGCGCTTCCCTGCTCTATGTATCCCCGCGCTGGCGCAACGCCCGGCCGCTGGAAGAATCCTGGATCACGCGGGCCAATGCATGTGATTTTACGGGACTGACCACTTACGTGGATGCATACCTGCCAGGTGCGCGACGCTTTGACGTGGGCGAAACTTGTAACCCGGTTACCCTGCCGGGTGCGATTGCTGCGATGGAACAACTCCAGTCCTGGGGTATAACGCGGATCGCCAAAACGCTGGAAGGCATCAATACGCGCCTCTGTAATGCTCTGCAAACAATGGGTTTCCTGGTCCCGGATGCATCCCATCGCAGCCCGCATATGTTCGGTGCAAAACTGCCGGCAACTTATACAGGCAACCTTCTGCAGGATCTCCGGCCTCATGAAATATTCCTGAGTCAGCGCGGGCAATTCGTGCGGATATCTCCTCACCTGCATATCAACGACCATGACATTGATCGGCTGCTACAGGTTTTGGAAGAAACGGTTAAGGGAAAATTACACTGAACACGGAGGGGATTGATCCAGGGAGGTCATCGCGCACATTGCAGAAAAGGGCATTTAAAAAGTTCCTAATGAATCAGCATCACGGTCCCTTTTTCCGTTTTGCGATCCTGGCCTTGCAACTGGTATCGGAAAACCCAGGTAAAGACACCCGAAGGCTGCCTGCCACCCCTGAATGTACCATCCCAGGCCCGCAGCGGATCCGTGGATGAAAAGACCAGTTCCCCAAAGCGGTTATAGACGCTGAAATGGTATTCCAGCAACTGGCCGGATACCTGCGGACGAAAGAAATCATTAACCCCGTCACCGCCCGGCGTAAAGGCATTGGGCACCCAGACACCCGTGAGGCAGTCGCGGGCAAGCACTGCCGTACTGTCCCGACCCTGGCAGTTGTTGATGTCGGTCACCTGGAGCCAGTAGGTACCCGCCCGAGACACAGTGATGCGCTGCGTCGATTGCCCCGTATTCCAAAGATATTGGCGATACCTGCCGCCGGGTGCCAGGTCGACCGTCCCATAGCTGCAAAAAGAGGTATCCGCCGGCAGGAAATTCGACGGCAGGGGCAGTAGTTCCGTAATGGTCAGCGAGTCCGCGCCGCGACAACCATTCGCGTCTGTCACCGCAACACGGTAAAAACCCGGCTGCGAAACGTTGATGCTGCGAGCCATGCTGCCCGTATTCCAGGAATAATCCGCGTAACCGGCGCCCGCATCGAGGGTGGCATTGCTTCCGGCGCAGAGCGGACCGTTATCGCCCAGGTCCGGCTGCGGCAGCGGGTAAGGACTGCCCACCTGAACGGAATCACGCACCGGGCAGCGATCCTGAGTAAGTGCAGTAATCACATAGGTACCCGCGGACGAAACCTGCAGGGTGCGGGTTGCCTGCCCGGTATTCCAGGCATAAGCTGTAAATCCCGGTCCGGCATCCAGCAGGGCGCTGTCGCCCGCACAAAAACGGATATCCGGGCTGAGATCGAGCGAGGGTACCGAATGGTACTGGACATTGATGGTGTCCCCCACCCTGCACTGGTCTTTCACCACCTGGAGCCAATATGTTCCTGCCTGGTTCACGGTGTACGTTGGGCTGATGGAACCGTCCTGCCAACGATAGGCAGCGCCGGTGATTTCCGGATCAAGGGTGAAGGCCGTGCCTGTACACAACACGGTGTCCGGCCCAAGATCCAACACAGGAAGTGTATTGAACACCACGGCAATGGTATCGCCCGTTACACAGGCGCCGTTATCCACCCGAAGCCAATAATTTCCACTAGTCGTTACGGTTATGTTCTGGTTTGTTGCGCCGGTACTCCACAGGTAAGCCCCGGGAAGGTTTGTGCGCAGGGTCAATGCATCGCCCAGGCACAATGCCGTATCCGCGCCGATATCAGGTTTGATCGCAGGGACAAAATCAACACGGATGCTGTCCCGTATGCTACAGCCCTCGAAACTCGTAACCTGCACCCAGTAAAGACCCGCACTGCGCACTGTATAGGTTGGCCGGTAACTGCCATCCTGCCATTGACTGTAAGAATTAGGCACGGATGCATTGAGGACGAGGCTTTCTCCGCTGCACAGGGTGGTATCTCCAGGCAATTGGGCATTGATGGGAATCGCATTGCTGATCACCACGGTATCGCGGAATGAACAGCCGCTACCCGCATACACAGCCTGCAGCCAGTAAGTACCAGGATTGCGAACCGTGATGCGGTTACCGGTAGCGCCGGTGCTCCAGGTGAAGCGCGCGCCGTTGCTCTCCGGTACACTGAGGGAAATAGAATCACCGGCACAAAGGAATCGATCGGACCCCAGGTTCCCGTCATTGTCCACCAACGTCACGGTGATGGAGTCAATAAGGGTGCAACCGCTGCAGCCGTTTTGCCGCCGCTCCACATACCAGGTTCCCGTACTTTCGATCCGAAGAGAATCGCTGGTCCGGCGGTCGAATTTTTCACCGGTTTCCGTGCGCCGGTACCAGTGAAATATGCTGTTGTATCCTTTCAGCTGAATGGTAAAGGCATTGTTACGACCGCAAACAACCGTATCGCGGGGGTAGTCTTCCAGCACACGCAACCCGGCAGGCAACACTTCTACTGAATCCACCAGGGTTTCAGATTGGTTTGTTTCCGGGTCGAGGAATCTTGCCGTCACCCGGTACCAGCCAGGGGCGGTGAAAGCATGGGTGGGACGAACCTGTGTGGACGTATTACCCGCCCCGCTGGCCGGGTCACCAAAATCCCAGGACATGTTTACCACCCGTGGGTTAGTGATGCGGAAAAAGAATGGGTTGCGGAAACAGCCACCATCCCAGGCGATATTATTCTGCACGGCGCGTTTCATGACTACAGGATTAAACACCGGCGTCCCGGGCGACTGGTTATTACCCGTCCCCACGCGGTAGGCATCGAACACAAAACCCGCCGCACTGCCAATGCGGTTGGGTTTGGTAACCTGTGAAACCATCGTGCCCGAAAAGGGTGTATGCAGTTTCTTGTCGGCCCCCAGCAGCATACGGCCCCAGGTGGCGAAGGGACCGCAGAACCGGAAATCGCTGGCGATGGTCATGCTGTAGTGGAAAAAATCACTGGTATCCGCATAGCAGGGATTGTACTGTATAATCTCGCCGCTGCCAAATCCGCAAGGCTGGAGCCCATCCACACGGGTTATGCGGAGTGCATAAAGGAGGCGACTGTCCGGCGAAAATTCCAGGGACCAGTTTGTTTTAAAATACCCCCAGGCTCTCGGCGTGCGCGTCTTTGGCGTGAGCCGCCCGGTGGCGCCGTCGAAATTGAACACCTCAATGAAGCTGTAGGTCAGCGCAAAAATCTGCGTGTAATCCCTGTATGCATAGCCGGCAATCATGTTGCCGTCGAAAGAAGCTTTCAGGTCGCGGAATATATAATCCTGCGCCACCACATTCGTACCCGCTTTGCTCAGGACGGGCGTATTGGAAAGGCCTGCGGCGCTGAGGCGATAGGTAAAAAAGCTGTCTGTCGCGTGCCGGTGTGTCACCAGCCAGGCTTCATCCGCCTGGTCCCCGTCGATGATGGCATAACCGGGCGATGATACTGTTTCGATCACCTGGTCATACAGCGTTACATCGCCCCTGCCCCCGTTGAGCGACATATCCACGATGGCATATTTCAGGGTCCAGGATCGGTTGGCATAGACCGTGTACGGGTTGGGAACGCTGTAGAAAATGAGGTAACGCGTGGTAGCCGGAATTTGGTGGATGAGGACTTTCTCCTCGCTACCCCCCAGGTTGATTCTCCCGGTTAGGGCCGGCATGATCTGAAGGTCGCGGTCGATGATGGTTGCGCCATTGGTGGCGAAGAGCAGGTTGCCCGCAGCGTCGGAAATGGAAGTGCTGGCAACCGGCACATTGAAAAAAGGTTCGGGAATATTCGGGTATGGCTGACCGGTAGTTACGCCGGTGGGTTTGACGGATGCCCTGCTCCCGTTGAAAAACCAGTGGTTGGTTTCCTGCTGGGCCTGCGAATTCAGGGTGAGCAACAAGCATACAAGGGCAACGGCGCGATGCATTGGCGTGCGCAAAATAAGGCAATATGCCTGAAGATCAAAGTCATGGACCTGATTAACCTCCAACCAGCGTGTATGCCTCTCCTTCCATAAATTTCGCCTGGAACGAGGGGCTGTCCATAACGATAAAGGGCGAAGCACCGTCCAGTCCCAGGCCGCGGATATCCCTTGCGATCAGATCATCGGAATCTCCGGCCCGCAAAACAATTTTCCGGAAGGGGTAGTAACGCATGGCGCCGCGCACCCGGACGGACGTGCGAAGCATTTTCCCGTCCCTGAAAGAATAGGTCAGCAGGCTCAGGGGTACGCATGGTATCGAAAAACCCAGCGAACCCTGTACAGACATCACCACCTGTCCCTCCGCATCCTTCATGACGGTGTGTACGTTACCGGGTGTGAATTTGTGCTCAATACCCATCAGGCGCTTGGGGTATCCCCAAAGCTCCCTTCCCGCTTCACGGGAAAACTCCGAGGTCACCGGAATATGGAAAATATATTGACCCAGGGTTCGCTTCTGGAGTGAGCCAAGAAGATCCGTCCAGTTGAAGATCGAAACTGGTTCAGAAATGGGTATGGAAGGGATGGAGAAAATAACCTCGTTGTACGCGCCAAGGTCGCTGTGGGAATACTGAATCAGTCCCATGGCCAGCACTTCATCGCCCCTCCAGGTCAGCCCCGGCTTCAACCCGGTACCCGCCAGGCTGGAATGCAGCAATCCTCTCCGTACCCGGAACAGGGCCACCAGGTAGTGTACGTCGTAAAAGTGACATGGCATGAACACCGTCCGCCCGCTGGACAGGGTAACCATTCGCTGGGAGGTTCCCCAGAAAGAATCGCTGGCAGGAAGCTGCTTTTCTTGCATGGGTTAAATATAACCTTTATCCCCGCGTCTCGCAAGGGCTGAAAGCCTGTACAGGACTGACTTGGCCCATCCCAAAACCTGACGAAGATCACCCTTCTCCGGGGCACCCCGGCATACCTTTGTGATATGAAATACCGTTCTATTCTGGAAGAAAGGGATTGGCAGGAGGATCTTGAAAAAACAAAAGACCACACCATGAAAAAGATCATTGTACCGGTAGATTTCTCTGATGCATCCAGGAACGCCGCAATCTATGCCGCCTCGATGTCCAATAACATCCCTGAAAGTGAACTGCTTCTGTATAACGTGTATGATAATTTTTCCGCGGGCACAGACGGCAGCCTGCTTGCCAGAGAGGAGGATGCCATGAAAACCATTTCGGACAATGCACTGCATAACCTGCGCAACGAAATCCTGCCCCTCACGAAGTCTACGATCGGTATCCTGTCTGAAAACGGTACCCTGGCCGTAAGCCTTGAAAAGCTGGTAATGCGCAACGGCGCAGACCTGGTGGTGATGGGCATTAACGGTGCCAGCAAACTGGAACAGGTACTCATTGGCAGCAATACGCTGGATGTGATTAAGAAGGATAGTTTCCCCGTGCTTATCGTGCCACCCGTTGCCAAATATGAACGCATACATACAGCGGTCTTTGCCAGCGATTTTAAAGATGTCCGGAAATCCACACCGGTGGTAGCCCTGCGTAATCTGCTCTACCTCTTCCGCCCGGAACTGCACGTGATCCATATCGATGAAGAACAGGTTGCCCATATGGGCGATGAATTCAAGAAAGAAAAAGGCGCGATGGATGAACTGTTGCGCGGATTCAATCCTGAGTACAGCTTCCTCGAAGCCCACGATTTCGTGAAAGGCATCAATAACTATGTTAAAGACCATCATGCTGACCTCATCATCACGGTACCGCACCGGCATAATTTCATCGCCGACCTGTTTTCGAAAACCCACACAGAGAAGTTGGTGTATCACACCGATGTACCGGTGCTGGCCGTGCATGAATAGAAGTATTGGCCACGGTTGCTGCCCGCAACCCAATGACGCATTACTAGCTGGTTTTCTTTCAGGATTCTAGGATTTGAAGTCCCCCCGGTACCTTCGGGGGGATTTCATTTTGTATGCCGGCAATTATCTCTTTTCTTTAGGATCAGGTAACCCAACACCGCTTCACCATCAACCATGTCCAGGATCCCGGCCGTATTGCTGCTTTTGATTTCCCTGCAGGGCTGGGGGCAGGCACAATTGGGCGATATTATTACCGTGCGAAAGCCCAACGGGCACACCATCCAGACTTTCACCAAGGGATCGCCCATCGAGTTTATCGATCCCAACGGACGAAACGTGACGGGCCGCATTCAGGACATCCGGGATGATTCCGTTTTCCTGGTGCAGTTGGACGTCCGGACCCTCTATGGCAATACCGGTGCCGTTTTAACGGACACCATCGGGGCCTGGACCACCGGGTATCATTACCGGGAACTGGTACGGATCAAGGTATTCCACCGCGGGGGCTTCGTGCGCAACGTACTGCCGACAGCGATGATGATCGGCGGGGCGGGCTATGCGGTACTGAACGTGATCAACGGCGCATACCTCGATGAGCCCATCACGGACCCGGAGAACCTGCAAAGCCTGGGCATCGCCCTAGGGGTTTTTGGCGCCGGTTTTGCGCTGAAAAAACTGTTCCCGCCAAACAATTATACCAAGCCGAAACACGAAGTACGATATATCCGTATGAAATAGTGGCAGGTCATTGAATGCTGCCTGTTTCCGCACGCTCGCCAATGGTTCACCTTACAGGGATACCCCCGGGAGACCGGGTCTGAACAGGTTCAGTTGGGCGTACTGCAACAACATGATCGTCTTCCCGTCCCTAATATCTCCTGTTTTGATCATGTTGACGGCCTGTGTAAAGGGAATTTCCAGCACTTCAATATTTTCCTGTTCATGGGCGAGCCCGCCGCCATCGGTCATTTTCATATCGGCGGTATAAGGGGCGATAAAAAAGTGGAGGATCTCCGTCACCGAACCCGGGCTCATATAGGCTTCAAATACCTTGATCACCTCACCCACCTGGTATCCCGTTTCCTCTTCCGCTTCCTTGCGGATGGCGGTTTCAGGATCCAGCGTATCGAGTAACCCGGCACAGGCTTCGATCAGCATGCCGTCTGCATTACCATTAAGGTAGGTTGGCATCCGGAACTGGCGGGTAAGGATTACCGTACCCTTGCCCGTATTGTATAACAGGATGGCCGCGCCATTGCCACGGTCGTAGACTTCCCGCTGCTGGTGTTCCCAACTGCCATCCGGTTTACGGAAATCATAGGTGGCTTTCCGGAGGACATACCAGTTGCGGGAGAGGACGGAGACTTCGAGGTTGGATATGTTTGGGTTCATCGTTGATGGTTGTCGGTTGTCGGTTGACGGCATACCTTTTCGAGTACCTGTAAAATCTCCACCATGGCCGCGGTGTCCAATGTACAATAGGCTAGGAGATCATGACGGGTTTTCTGGATGAGCGCCGCATCTGTCATATGAATGAGTTCTTCGAATGCTTCAGCGGCAGCCTGGCCGTCTGCGATGTCGAGGGCTTGATAATGAAGACCGGGCACCAAGGCGGGCAATACATTCTTGATGGAGTGCGACCCCTGCATGCCGGGTGCGTAATAC
>Ga0114938_1001559_pt1 | contig 15357 bp, 17 predicted proteins | sample AshMeaBigSpring_FD_88675 | JGI IMG/M metagenome (GOLD analysis project Ga0114938, IMG submission 88675) | Groundwater microbial communities from Big Spring, Nevada to study Microbial Dark Matter (Phase II) - Ash Meadows Big Spring | ecosystem: Environmental > Aquatic > Deep subsurface >...
ACCAGATCAGGTTTTCATCCGGGAAATGGCTGATGTATTTCTGCTCGATCGGAGCGCAGGGCCAGGGAACGTCTTTCTGGCCCTTTTCGAGGGGGGCGCCGATGGAGTGCAGGCAGGGGATGAACTCGCCGTCGGCGCCCAGGACCACCAGGACCCTGGAGCCCACGCGGGTCATGATGTGCATGTTGCAGACCACGTAAGGGCTGTCGGTGATCTCGATGCCGATCTTGGCGAGCGGCGAGCCGACCGGTCCCATGGAGAAGGGGATCACATACAGGGTGCGGCCGCGCATGCAGCCTTCGTACAGGCCGGCCATCTTGTTTTTCAGCTCGATCGGATCGATCCAGTTGTTGGTGGGCCCGGCTTCGGCCCGACTGGGGGTGCTGATGTAGGTGCGGTCCTCCACCCGGGCGACATCGCTGGGGTCCGATCGGAAGAGAAAGCTGTTGGGCCGCTTGTTGATCGGAATGGCGGCGCCGCCGGCAACCATCTGCTGCATGAGCCGGTCGTACTCGGCGGTGGAGCCGTCGCACCAGTAAACGCTTTCGGGCCGGCACAATTTGGCGCATTCCTGAACCCACTGATTGAGTTTGGCGTTGGTAGAAGGCGATTTCATCCCGCTCACTCTCCATTCGTCGTTGTGAAGTGCAAGGCTAAATCCGAATCCTGACGATATGTTAGCGCACACAGCTTGTCAAGGAAAGCTTTGGATTAAAATCCAACCGTTTTGCTCTGTTTTATCAGTTCCATGCGCCCGAACAGCCTCTTGAATTTTCGAACTGTTCTATGGTATTCAGCAAATGAAATTCGACTTCCGATTATGTTCCGCTGGCTCCTGGTTTTCTAGTTCTCCACGTTCGTTCTCACGCGGGCAATTGAGAACCCATTCCTTGTCAAGATGCACCGGTTAATACGGAAACTTGAAACCCACTCCAGAGAGGAACCCCATGCCCAAGGCAGCGCAAACCTCCCGTCAGCCATCGAAAAAGGCTTCAGCGCATCCGCCCACCCCCGGGACCGAATTGGCGTTGAAGTACAGCGAGGAAAGATGCTCCATGATCCTGGATAACATCCAGGAGGGTTATTACGAGGTCGACCTCGACGGCAACTATACTTTTTTCAACGAGGGCCTGCTGCGCATCACCGGCTACCCCCCCAGGGAGATGCTCGGCATGAACAACCGCCGCATCGTCGATGAATTCAACAACCGCAAAGTCTTCCAGGTCTTCCACCAGGTTTTTCTCACGGGCGTGCCGGCGCATGCCTTCGACTGGGAATGCATCCGCAAGGACGGCACCCGGCGCTTCGTGGAAGTCTCGGTCTCGCTGAAGCGCGACGTCAAGGGCCGCCCGGAAGGCTTCATGGGCATCGCCCGCGACATCACCGAACGCAAGCTCGCCGAGCGGGCCATCAGGGCGAGCGAAGAGCGTTACCGCACCATCATTGAAAACATCCAGGACGGGTATTACGAGGTCGACCTCGACGGCAACTACACCTTTTTCAACGAGGGCCTCCTGCGCATCACCGGCTATCCCCGGGAGGAAATGCTCGGCATGAACAACCGCCGGATCGTCGACGAGGTCAACAACCGCAAGGTGTTCAAGGTCTTCAACCAGGTCTTTCTCACCGGAGTGCCGGCGCATGCCTTCGACTGGGAGTGCATCCGCAAGGACGGCACCCGGCGCTTCGTCGAAGTCTCGGTGACGCTCAAGCGCGACATCTACGGCAAGCCTGCGGGCTTCATGGGGATCGCCCGTGACATCACCGAACGCAAGCAGTACCAGGCCGAGCTCGAGGCCAAGGAAAACGAGCTGAAACTCAAGAACAAGAGCCTGGAGGAGGCCAACACCGCGCTGAATGTCCTCATGAAGAAGGTGGAGGAGCATCGCGCCACCCATGAAGAAACCCTGAGAGACAACCTCAACAAGGTGGCCATGCCTTACCTGCAGCGGGCCAAGGAGAAAATCAAGGACAAGGCCGCCGTCGAACAGCTGCGCCTGCTCGAAGACAGCCTGAGCTCCATTTTCGCCCCTTATGCCCACAGCCTGGCGTCGGAGTTCCCGCGTCTCACCTCCACCGAAATCGATGTCGCCAACTTCATCGTGCAGGGCAAGCGCACCAAGGAAATCGCCGACGTCCTGAACGTGACCCCCAAAGCCATCGAGGTCCACCGCAACAACCTGCGCCGCAAATTCGGCTTGACCAACCAGAAGGCCGGTCTGCGGGCCCATCTGCTCTCGCTGCGTTGAGCCCCGTCTCGCCTTCCGACGTCGGCGCCGGATCGGCGCGGTCCCTGCGGCCCATCGCGCCTCCTCTTCTCTTCGGCCCTTTTCGCTAGGGGTTTCATCCCGACGCCTAGTACTTTCTTGGTAATTTTATTGGATTGTATCCCTTCGCCCGTGTGCTTTAATTGCAGCCAACCCAGCGGCAGCGCTTTTCGGCCGTTCCTGTGGCCGGCAAGCCGCCGCGACCACGGCACCATGAAAAACGAAGGGAGGCAAGCCATGAAACACAGACTCATCACCATCCTGATCATCGGTTGTCTGGCGTCGGCGCTGGGGGCCATCCCGGCCCGCGGCGAGGAGTCCTCCGTCGAGCAGCAGAAGAGCTTCTATCTCAATTGCATCAACACCGAGATCGAAAGCGGCAGCTGCAAGGTGGTCCTCACAGGATCTCGCTCCAAAAACCTGCGGGCATACGGCGAGAAGGCAGCCCTGAGGACCGTGTTTCTGTCCCGGAACAGGGACGCCTTGGTGCGGGAGATGGTCGCTCAAAAGGTCAGCCTGCAGCCGCAGGCGGTTCAGCAGTACTTGCGCCAGCGTTACAATGAAGAAGGCCATGTCCGGCTGGCCGTCACGCCATGAGGAGAACCGGGTCAGGCCGGCGGAGCGGCCGTCAGGGCGGCGGAGTATCCCGCTTCGGCGGCCTTCAGGTCGAGATGCAGGCTGGCGATCTGCTCCAGCGCGGGGTAGGTGCGGCGGTCGATCACCCGCGTGTCCACCGTTTTGATGTACGTTCGGCATGAGTCGCAGGCGTCCAGGCGGTATTCCTTCTCCTCCTCGCTGTAAAGATACAACAGCCCCTGCGGGTCCCGGCTGCCGCAGAAGGGGCAGAGCGCGCGGTTGAGGGGCCATTTGTGCCAGCAGAAGCTGCAGAACAGAAAGCGCTGCCCCTCTCCCTGCAGCCACCCGAGCGCCGGCGGGCTGCCGCACACCGGGCAGTAGCCCTGTTCCCCGGAGGGCTCCGGTTCGAGAAATTCCGCCAGCTGAACGGCGCAGCCGCGCAGAGATGGGCGCAGGGCATGGTACAGGAAAAACCCCAGCGCCTTCGGCTCCACCCCCATCTCTTCCGCAGCGGCGGCGACCTCGAGATCGCGGGCTTTAAGAAAGGGATCGAAGAGGGCACCCGCCCGGTCCGGGCGGCTGGAAAGCGTCCGGGCCGCCCCGGCCAGCTCCGATTCGCATTCGACCGCAATCCGGCAAAGCGCCTGCAAGAGGTCGGCGGAAACCCGCGGGTCGAAAACCATTTCCGCGGCCATGACCAGGGGCAGCCGCTCGCGGCGTTTGATACGGATCAGCGCTTCCGGCAGATGGACGGTCTCCAGGCGGATGCGCGGCTGCGCTTCCTCCTGGGCGGTGAAGATGCGCCCGTAGAACGTGATCAGTTCGCGATAGGCGGGCCTTGCCGCAATGATGCCTTCGGCGGCCTGCCGCACCGTATCGGGGGTGAAGTCGGCAGTCGGGTTCATGGTCGCTCTCGAGTTCCGATGAAAACAGCAAGGGGGAGGAGATCCGCATCCCCTCCCCCTCTGAAAAGCCCTTCGGTCAACGCAACTAACCCAGCTGTGAGAAGAAACTCCTCAGCGGGCTGAAGATCCGCTGCATGGCCACCGCCCGCGTGATGTCGATCTCGCTTTCGCAGGCCACCGCGTATTCCCAGTACAGGTTCGGCTTGAAGGCGGTCAGGTAGATCACCCGGGTTGTATCCGGGTTGAGCAGGGTCGCCTGGGGAAATCGGTGCTTCACCTCCGCCAGCCGCCAGCGGGCGAGCTCGCGCATCTCCTTGTAGTCCCCGAAGTTCATGGCGCCGGTGGGGCAGGTATGCACGCAGGCGGGCTTCAGGCCGTTGGACACCCGGTCGATGCACATGTCGCATTTCGCCAGGCTCCCGTCGGGCCCCTTGCGGGGGATGTTGTACGGACAGGACTCGATGATCTTGTCCGCCTCCAGGTCCTTCGTCACCTTCGTGTAGATCACCGCGCCGGTGGCCTTGTCCTTGTAAATCGCCTGCGGCTCGCCGGCCGCTTCCAGGCAGGGCGGCTCCACACAGTGCCGGCACTGGTCCGGGAAGAAAAGCCACTGCAGCTTTTTGTCGACCTCGGTTTCGCTCATCCGCACGAGCTTGTAGGTCGTGAAGGAGAGATCCTCCGGGTTCTGAAACGAGCCCCGGTTGACGGTCTTTTCCGCCGGCAGCTTCTTCCACTGCTTGCAGGCGATCTGGCAGCCGCGGCAGCCGGTGCAGGTGGTCGTGTCGATGAAAAATGCCTTGGTCATAAAGATCACCTCCTTCCGCTCATATCTTCACGATGTTGACCATGAAGGCCTTGGTTTCGGGAATGCGGGTGTTGGGGTCTCCGGTCGAAGGCGTGAGCAGGTTGATGCTCTCCTCCTTGCCGGTCGCCGGCCAGCGCCAGCCGTAGTGCCAGGGAAATCCGACTTCGTGCACGATCAGGTCGCCCAGCTTGAACGGCTTGAAGCGCTTGGTGACGATGGCGGTGCACTCCACCGCGCCGCGCGCCGAAACCGCCTTGACCCGCTGGCCGTTCTTGATCTGCTTGAGGGCCGCGAGCTCCTCGCTGAGCTCGACGAACATCTGCGGCTGGGCCTCGAGCAGCCAGGCCTGCGGTCGCGTCATCAGACCGGTCTGCCAGTGCTCGCACACCCGGTAGCTGGTAGCCACGTAGGGATAGCGCGGGTCGCAGGTGGCGAAGGCGTCGGCCTTGCCACCCCACACCGGCGCCACCGGGTTCATGCGCTGGGCGTTCATGTAGTTCTTGTCCACCGGGCATTCCAGAGGCTCGTAGTGCTCCGGGAAGGGGCCGTCGTTCAGGCCGGCGCCGAACATGGTGGCAAATCCGTGTCGCGTCATGATGAACGGCCAGCGCGCAGCGGAGTTCGGGCTCTGCATGCTTCCCAGCGGCGCCCAGGGGCCGTCGGGCACATCGCCCACCCACTTGGCGCCGTCCCATTTGATGACCCAGTCCTTTGCATCCCGCGGCTGTCCCTGCAGATCCACCGAGGCGCGGTTGTAGATGATGCGGCGGTTGACCGGCCAGGCCCAGGCGAACTCCGGGAAGAGGCCGATGTTGTTGGGGGCGTCCTGCTGGCTGCGGCGGGCGGCCATGTTGCCCTTGTCGGTGTAGCTGCCGCAGTAAATCCAGCAGCCGGATGAGGTGGTGCCGTCCGCCTGGAGAAACGCGAAGCTGGGCACCAGTGAGCCTTTATTGAAGACGGTATCTCCCACTTTCACGTCTGCCAGGAAGTAGCCGTTGGTATTCTTGGCCACTTTGTGGGGGTCGAACTCGCCGTGGGAGTCGGCGTAGTCCCACTTCAGGTTGAGGACCGGGTCCGGGAAGGCCCCGCCCTCCTTCTTGTAAAGCTCGCGGATCTTGTCGCCGAGGTGCAGGATGATGTCGCCGTCCGGGCGGCTCTGCCCCATGGGCTTGGGCCCGGCGTAGCGCCACTGCATCCAGCGGCCGGAGTTGGTGACGCTGCCCTCTTTTTCGACCGATACGCAGGCCGGCAGCATGAACACCTCGGTCTTGACTTTGGCCGGATCCATGCCGGGGCCGCGCCAGAAGGAGCCGGTCTCGTTGTCGAAGAGGTTGACGTTCACCATCCAGTCGAGCCTGGCCATGGCCTCGCGGTTCTTGCCGGCGTTCGCGCCGCTGCAGGCCGGGTTCATGCCCCAGGCGAAGAAGCCTTTGATGGAGCCCTTGAGCATCTCGTCGAAGAGATCCAGCCAGCTGTAAGCCTTGCCGGCCTCGAGCTTGGGCAGCCACTGGTAGCCGAACTCGTTTTCCTTGGTCGCGGCGTCGCCGAAATAGGCCTTGAGCAGGCTGACCATGTACTTGGGCTCGTTCTGCCACCAGTTGGCGCTCAGCGGGTCGCTGCTCTTGGGTCGGCGCTTGAGATAATCATCGAGCTTCGGCCAGTTGGTGGCCGGCGTCGCCAGGTAGCCCGGAATGATGTGGAAGAGCAGGGCCGCATCGGTGGACCCCTGGACGTTGGACTCCCCGCGCAGGGCGTTCACGCCGCCGCCCGCCACGCCCATGTTCCCGAGCAGCATCTGGATGATGGACATGGTGCGGATGTTCTGCACGCCCACCGTGTGCTGGGTCCAGCCCATGGCATACATGATGGTGCCGGCCTTTCCCTTGGCGCCCGTGGCGGCATACGTCTTGTAGACCTCCACCAGGTCCTTCTCGGGGGTGCCGGTGATCCTGGAGACCAGGCCCAGGCTGTAGCGATTGTAATGGGCCTTCAGCAGCTGGAAGACGCAGCGCGGGTCCTGCAGGGTCAGGTCGCGCTTGGGAACGCCGTTGGCGTCCGTCTGCAGGGCCCACTTGCTCTTGTCGTAGGACCGCTTCTGCGCATCGTAGCCGGAGAAGAGCCCGTCTTTGAACTCGAAGCCCTCTCCCACCAGCATGCTGGCGTCCGTGTAGCCGACGACGTACTCCTCGTCGTAGAGCTTGTTGTCGATGATGTATTTGATCATCCCGCCCAGGAAGGCGATGTCGGTCCCGGAACGCAGGGCCGTGTAGATATCCGCCTTGGCCGAGGTGCGCGTGAAGCGCGGGTCGACGTTGATGAGCTTGCCGCCCCGGTTCTGGGCTTCGGTGACATACTTAAAAGAAATGGGGTGGTTTTCGGCAGCATTGCTGCCCATGATGAGAATCACGTCGCTGTTCTTGAGATCGATCCAGTGGTTGGTCATCGCGCCGCGTCCGAACGACTCTGCCAGAGCCGCTACCGTGGCGCTGTGTCAGATACGGGCCTGGTGTTCGATGTACACCAGGCCGATGGACCGCAGGAACGCCTGGTAGAGCCAGCACTCCTCGTTGTCCATTGCCGCGCTGCCGACCGAGGCGATGGCCTCCGTGCGGTTGACGGTCTCGCCCTTGGCGTTCTGGGTCGTGAAGCTGGCATCGCGGGTGGCCTTGACCCGCTTGGCGATGGTGTCCAGCGCCCAGTCCCAGGAAACCGGCTTCCACTCCTTGGCGCCGGGGGCCCGGTACATGGGCTGGGTCAGCCGGTTCTTATTCTCGGCCAGCTGGGAGAGGGCGGCACCCTTGGAGCAGAGCGCCCCGCGGTTGATGACATGGTTCGGATCGCCCTCGATGTTGATGACCCGGCCGTCCTTCTGACTGGTGTGCACGATGGCGCCGCAGCCCACCCCGCAATAACAGCAGATGGTGGTGGTTTCCTTGGCCGCCTTGGTCTTGAGCTCCCGGGCGTGCGCCATGACGGGCTTGAGATCGGATCCCAGGCCGCTGAACGCCACCCCCGCCGCCGCGGCGCCCGTAACCTGGACAAACTGCCTGCGTGTCAGTTCCATAGATTTGGTCCCCCTATCTCTGAGAGTTGTGCATGCGACCCAGAATTCTTGTGTTGAAGCCTGCGGCTACAGATGCAACCGCCATTTACACCTCAATCATTCGAGTGGATTTGAACTTAACGTTAAGGCAGGAACAGGACCGTGAGTGCTCAAGCCTATGTCTGTTATCAAGTGGCCCGAGAGTTGGATGCATGGTAGGTTAATAGGATATCTCGAAATAAATGTCAATATTCTTTATGAATAAAATTAATAACTTATATCTTTTTTGACATATCCTCTATGGCTCTAAATTTACTCGGATAACCACCGTTCTGTTCCTCTATCCGATTGGCATGAAAGTATATTCGCGGGGACCGGCGCACCCCCGGCATCAGGTTGCGCTGAAGAAGGGGGCCGGAGGATACACGGTGAGGATTTACGGTGAGGCCTTCCGCATCGTCAGGACGACGGTCGTATCGACCGGCAGCACGCCCGAAGATCCGCCCGGCACAAAGGTCGCGAGTTCGGGCTGCAGGGGCGGCCGGCCGTCGGCCATGCAGTGCGCGGCGATATGCTCCAGGCCATTTTCACAGGCTTCGGCTTCCGGGCCGTTGAGCCCGCTTCATGAACGGCTTGCCGACCAGCTGGCCGATGTGGTCCCTGTTGAGCCCCACGCGGACGGTGCCGATGCGGTCGCTGGCGCTGAAAGCGATGTTGATGTCCAGGCCCAGGGACAGGTCGCGGATCGACTCGATGGCATTGATGAACGTCTCCCGGGTCAGACCGGCACCGGAGGCCATGATCTTGTTGAGCCCTTCCTGTGCGTCCAGGGTCCCGCGGTTGCCGGATCCTCCGGCGGCCGGCGCCTGGTTGACGCCACGATGGAATTCTTTTATGCATCGAACCACCGACAACACCTCCTGGCCTCCCAAGTGCATACCGGGCAGGGGGCACCTCAACCAGATGGAGGCATGCATGTCTTCGAATCCGCAGGAACTGAAGGGGTTGATCGACTCGACGCCCAACGTGGCTGTGTTGCTCAATCTTCCGGGGTATTACGCGAAGCGCCAGCTGCCTGAGAAGGGAATGGACAGCGAAGTGGTCTACGATTGCCCGCGCACCCAGGTGATGGTCCGGACCGCCGTGAAGGGCACCCGGATCGGCGGGCACTTCCACACCGTGTCGGACGAGATCGTCGTCGTCGTGGGCGGCCGGGGGGAGATCCTGGTAAACGGCGAGTGGAAGCCGGTAAAGCAGGGCGACATTCATGTCTGCCCGCGCGGCATCGTTCACGATACCCGGGCGTTGGAGGAGAACCTTCAGTACATATCGGTTTTCACTCCGCACCTTCCGCCGGGCACGGACATCAACTGGGTCAAGTGACCTCCCTATTGAAGCAGGCGCTTGTCGAACTTGTAGGCTTCGACATGGACTATTTTGACATGCTTCATGTCGCGGTGGGACGGATTGATCAGCACGTTGTGCTCCCCCGGCACGACGGCTGAGGGAACGTACAGCAGCAGGTGAGAATTCCTGGCGATCCAGTCCGTGCCGATCTTTGCCAGTTGAGAGGGGGACGGGTAGTAATCCCAGTTCGGCGGCAGATCCTTGTCGGAGATGGTCGCCGTGGGGGCTGCATTCGGGACCTCCAGGGTTGCCATTTTAAGATTCCTGGGGATGATGGTGATCGGGACGTGCACGAGGTACTCGACGGTCGCCAAAGCCCGGCTCTCGGACGTGTACAAGACGGCCGTCCCCTTCAGGTTCCAGCGGCCTCCGGCAATGCGCGCGCCGCCCCCCGTGAGATCGCGAATGTATTTCGCCTTGGCCAGGCGGTAGACCTGCATCAGGCCGCCACCCCGTGTTCGATGCGGGTGAGCTCATCCAGCACCATGTCGATGCCGAACCGCGAGGGCAAAAGGCTCTTCGGGGATCGGCCTCCCAGCGCCGTGCTGGGCTGATCGATCCAGGCCTTGAAGCTCTCATGGTCTTCGAACACCGCCAGTCCCCGGGCGGCGACTTCCGCCAGGTGGAGGATGTTCTCTGAAACCACCCGGTCGAAGTGCTCCTTGGGCGCGTAGCGCTGAATCGTGCGCTCCGTCACCGGCAGCAGCGCCGCCATCTGGCTGACCGGCAGCCCCATGAATTTGGCCAGAACCAGCAGCGCCTCCTTAGAAACCCCTTTCCGGCTGAGGTCGATAAGGTCCATCCGCGTCCGGACCTCCCGCCCCAGAGTCTTCTTCCCGCCGAGCATCTGGGTGAGGCTTGCAACGGTCATAACGCCTCCGACTTTTTCTGCTTACGATTGGGTGTCTTAAAAATACAGACAAATGTCGTGACTGTCAACGACATCGGTGTCGTCGGAAACAGATGAAGGTTTCATGTCGAAGAAGACGTTGACAACCAGACCTTGGATTAATTTTTTTCTTGACTTTTGTTTCGCGGTATGAAAATTTAAAAAATAAATATAATTCATTTGTTATTTTGTATAAATTTTTTTATCATAATTCATCTGTTGTAAGATAGTCCTAACTAACAACGCAACAAAATAGGAGGAACGAACATGCGTGGCGTGAACCTGAACTACTTTGGGGTACTGATTGTTTTTTCTCTGATTTTTGGCATCATCAGCTGCGGAGATTCAGGAAAGTCAGATTTAGCGAATTTTAGCGGAGCCTGGCAGAACCCGTCGAACGCCCAGAAAATCTCACTCAATTTCAGTGGCGACAGCAAAACAATAGCCATCGACGGTAAAACGCTGCCGGTTACGATAAAGAAAAGTGAAGCTGACAGGTATAGCCTTCACGTTTCGGACCCAGCCCTTGGGGAAAAAGAATGGAAGATCTTTCGAATCTGGGACGACAATGGCAGTACCTTTACGCTGAGATTTGAGCACGACGGGAAAACAGAAGATTTGAACCGTGTAACCGGCTGATATTGCTTTTTTACCAAGCAAACGCTTCTTCACGCGTTGGGCCGTTGAAAAACGCCAGGTTTTGACAGCCAGAAAGGGTTGCGGAATTAGCCGCAACCCTTTCTGGCTGTATTGAAACGAAGGTTCGGTACGGTGCGCTACGGTGACTTGAAGGCGCAGGTAGGGGGCATCCTTCACGCCGCCTGCATGACGCGCAGCTCGTTGCAGATCAGGCCGTCGACCCCCAGGGCGAGGATTCTCTGCGCCTCTTCGCGGGTGTTGATGGTCCAGGGGAATATCTTCAGGCCCGCAGCATGCACCGCCTCCACCTGGTCGCCGGTCAGAACCTTGAAACGGGGGTGCCAGGAAAACGCCTGCATCGCGAGCAGCAAATCCAGGAAGGTTTTGTCAACCCCGTGGTCGGAAATCAGGGCGACAGCCGGAGGGACATCCATGGCGGCGATGCGCTGGAGAATCCGCTGGTCGAAGCTTGAAATAATTACGCGGTCCATGCCCCCGCTGGTTTTCACCAGCTTCACCACCTGATGCTCGATGGCGTCGGCCGGAAAGTCCGCTTCGTAGGCGCCGGTCTTGATTTCGATGTTCAGCAGGCACCGGCCGGCGGTCAGCGCCAGCACCTCGGACAGCTCCGGCACGCGCTCCTCCGAAAAACGCGGATCAAACCAGCTGCCGGCGTCGAGGGTTTCGATCTCTCCTGACGAATGGCTCCTCACCAGGCCCTTGCCCGTGGTGGTGCGATCCAGCGTGTCGTCGTGGATTACGACCACCTTGCGATCACGTGTCAGGGTGACATCCAGCTCGATCATGTCGCAGCCGGCCTCCATGGCGCCCTTGAACGAAGCCATGGTGTTTTCGGGGTATCGCGCCGGGTAGCCGCGGTGGCCGATGAGGAGCGGGCGGGTGAATTGGGCAAGGTCGAGCGGAGAGGCCATTTGTTACCATCCGATTTGCGAAAGGTGTCGGGGTGGAAGGTAGTGGTGTTCGGTGTTTGGTGAAACGCTTGGCGCGGTTTCTGTATTTCGAAACACAAAATACCAAATACCGGAAACTATCCCTCCACCCTCTTCTTGGTTTCCGGATCGAATAGATGCAGTTTCTCGGGCGAGGCGGAAAGCGCGATCGAGGCTTGCTTTTCGATACGGTGCACATCGGGCAGCCGCACGGTAAGGACCATGTCGGCGAACCGGCCGTGAACCAGGGTGTCGGCGCCGAGCAGCTCGACATGATCAACCGTCAGCTGAATGCCTCCCTCCCGGCCGCCGTTTAGTTCCAGGTGCTCGGGCCGCACCCCCAGGACCACTTTTTTGCCGGCCCAGGCAGGAAGCCCGGTGCTGTTCAGCGGAAGGCGGACCGCACTGCCTAAGACCAGGCTTCGGCCGTCTCTGCTCACGTCCGCTTCGAGGAAATTCATGGCCGGAGAGCCGATGAAGCCCGCTACGAACATGGTCGCCGGCCGCTCATAGATTTCGAGCGGCGAGCCGACCTGGGCGGCGTATCCGTTGTCCATCACCACCAGGCGATCGCCCAGGGTCATGGCCTCCACCTGGTCGTGGGTGACATAGATGCTGGTGATCTTCAGATCTTCATGCAGCTTGCGGATCTCCAGCCGCATCTGCACCCGCAGCTTGGCGTCCAGATTGGACAGCGGCTCGTCGAACAAAAAGACCTTGGGCTCGCGCACGATGCAGCGCCCCATGGCCACGCGCTGGCGCTGGCCGCCGGAAAGCTGACGGGGTTTGCGGTCGAGCAGGTCGCTCAACTCGAGAATCCTGGCGGCGTGCCGCACGCGTCGGTCGATCTCGTCCTTGTCCATGCGGCGCATTTTGAGGCCGTAGGCCATGTTCTTGTAGACCGTCATGTGGGGATAAAGCGCGTAATTCTGGAAGACCATGGCGATGTCGCGGTCGGCGGGCTCGAGCCGGTTGACCACCCGGCCTTCGATGGCGATCTCGCCGCTGCTGATCTCCTCCAGCCCGGCCACGAGGCGCAGCAGGGTTGACTTGCCGCAGCCCGACGGCCCGAGGATGACGATGAACTCCCCGTCGCGGATGTCGCAGCTGATGCCGTGGATGACTTCGGTTTTGCCGAATTTTTTGGTCACATTGCGAATCGAAACATCTGCCATTGCGGATTCTCTGCCCTGATTAAATGTGTCGGAAGTAGGGCCTGTTTTAAGTGTTACGTGTTAAGTTTTAAGCGAAAAACTGGGCGACTTCTTCCAGGCCATTCCCATTTGCTTAACACTTAAAACCTAACACTTAACACCTCTCTTTCCGGCCAGAATAAGGCAAGAAAGAAAAGCCCTGCCTGATACTTTTTAAACTGAAAAGACTATTTTTCCGTCTCCGTCATCCCGCGCACGAACTGTTTCTGCATGAAGATCACCACCAAGACCGGCGGCAGCATCGCCAGGATGGTGGCGGCCATGATGATGTGCCACTCGGCCTGGCCCTCGCCCACGTCCAGCATGCGCTTGATGCCGATCAGAAGGGTGTAATACTTCTGGTCGCTCGTAATCAGAAGCGGCCACAGATACTGGTTCCAGCCGTAGATGAACAGGATCACGAACAACGCCGCGATGGAGGTGCGCGACATCGGCAGCAGGATGTCGAAGAAAAACTGCATGGGGCTGCCGCCGTCGATGCGGTGGGCCTCGCATAGTTCGTCGGGCACGGTCATGAAAAACTGCCGGAACAGGAAGGTGGCGGTGGCCGAGGCAATCAGCGGAAAGATCAGCCCGCCGTAGGAATCGAGCAGTTTGAGATCGGCCGCCACTTTGTAGGTCGGCAGGATGCGGACCTCCACCGGGAGCATCAGCGTGATGAAGATCATCCAGAAGAAGACCATGCGTAGCCGGAAGCGGAAGTAAACGATCGCGAAGGCGGCCAGGAGCGAAATCAAGATCTTGCCGACGGTGATGCCGAGCGCCATGATCAGGCTGTTGAGCATCATGGTGCCGACGGTCGCCCCCACGTCCCGCGGCCCCACGGTCAGCGCGCGCAGGTAATTCTCCACCAGATGCCCGCCGGGAACCAGCGGGAACGACCGGGTGACCGCCTCAAGGGTGTGGGTCGAAGCGACGAAGGTGACGTAGATGGGGAAGGCGAGCACCAGCGCCCCCGCGATCAGGACCGCGTGAGTCACGAATGCCAGAAAGGGGCGGTGTTCGACCATCATCCCGGCACCATCAGTAGTGGACCTTGCGCTCGATAAAGCGGAACTGGACCACGGTGAGCCCGATCACCACAACCATCAGGATCACCGACTGGGCCGCCGATCCCCCGAGGTCGAGGTTGATGAAACCGTCGTTGAAGACCTTGTAAACCAGGATATTCGTAGCGTAGTTGGGCCCGCCGCGCGTGATGGCGTGGATCACGCCGAAAGTATCGAAAAAGGCATAGACGATGTTGACCACGATCAGAAAGAACGCCGTGGGGGACAGCAGCGGGAACACGATGGTCCAGAATCGCCGCCACGGGCCGGCGCCGTCGATGGCGGCGGCTTCGATGAAGGAGTGCGGAATGGCTTGCAGCCCGGCCAGAAAAAAAAGGAAGTTGTAGGACACCTCCCGCCATGCCGCAGCGATGACCACCAGCGTCATGGCCTGGGGACCGTCAAGGGTATGGTTCCAGGCGATCCCGATGTTCTTCAGAAAAAAGGTCACCATGCCAACGGTGGGGTTGAAGAGAAAGAACCACAGCACGCCGGCCACCACCGGCGCCACGGCATAGGGCCAGATGATGAGCGTCTTGTAGGCGGTCGACCCCCGTAAAACCCGGTCGGCCATGACCGCCAAGAGCAGCGCCACCGTGAGCGCGATGCCGGCGACGGCGAAGCTAAAGACCAGCGTCACGCGGAACGAACGGAGATATTCCTCACTGGTGAAAATGTCGGCGAAATTTTCGAACCAGACAAAGGCCGAAGAGGTGCCGAACGCGTCCTCCCGGAGAAAGGATTGCAGCAGGGCCTGCGAGGCCGGCCAGATGAAGAATACCAGGGTGATGACGATCTGAGGAGCGACCAGGATATAAGGCAGAACGTTATTCCGGAAAACGACTCGTTTTTCCATGAATCATCCGGGCCATGCTCGGTTAGAACCCGTGGGAGCGGCTTCCAAGCCGCGATCTTTTAAAATGGCCTCGCGGCAGGATGCCGCTCCCATAGAACCCATCCAAGACCGTTACAAAGAGAGCAATTATTTGTTCGCCTTCTCGAATTTCCGCAGCAGGTCGTTTCCGGCCTTGACGGCATCGTCCAGACCCTGCTTGGCGGTCTTCTGGCCGGCGAAGATGGCCTCGAACTCGTTGTCCATGATCTCGCGGGTCTTGGCGTGGTCTCCGAAGCGCAAACCTTTGGAGTTCTCGGTCGGCTTGTTCAGGGTCATCTGCTTCAGCGCGGTTTCCGTGCCGGGGTTCTTTTCATAAAAGCCTTGTTTCTTGGTCAGCTCGTAGGCCGCCAGGGTAATGGGCAGGTACCCCGTGCCCTGGTGCCATTGCGCCTGCACTTCGGGCTTGGAAAGGTAGTTGAAGAACGCCGCGACGCCCTTGTACTCCTCCGGCTTGTGACCTCTCAGGACCCAAAGGCTCGCCCCGCCAATGATGGTGTTCTGGGGGGCGCCCTTCACGTCCGGCCAGTAGGGCAGCATGGTGGTCCGGAATTCGAACTTGCAGGTGCTCTTAAACCCGGCGTAGCCGGCCGAAGACTCGGTGTACATGGCCACCTCGCCGGAGGAAAACTTGGCGTTGCCGACATTGGTTCGGCCGCCGTAGACGAACACCTTGTCCTTCTGCCAGTCGGCCAGCTGCTGGATGTGCTTCACCTGCACC
>Ga0114938_1001560_pt1 | contig 15354 bp, 7 predicted proteins | sample AshMeaBigSpring_FD_88675 | JGI IMG/M metagenome (GOLD analysis project Ga0114938, IMG submission 88675) | Groundwater microbial communities from Big Spring, Nevada to study Microbial Dark Matter (Phase II) - Ash Meadows Big Spring | ecosystem: Environmental > Aquatic > Deep subsurface >...
AACGGGATCGTCCGCTTCGGATTCAACATCGAGGAGCAGGAGGGCATCCATACCACAAGCTCGCTTGACGCCGGATCGGATGACCGGGTGGTTGCCTTTTTTCGCAGGATGTTCGAGCGGCAGAAGGAGGCCGGCGGGGCGGTCCGAATCCGGGAATTCGACTTTGCGCTGCAGAGGATTCTGTGTAGCCGCGAGGCGGCCTCGGAGGAATTTGTCTACGAGAACGAGCAGGTCAGGCCATTCGGAATCCTGAGCGTCGACTGGCAGGGGAACTTTTCCACCTTCTCCCCGGAGATGCTTGGTCTCATTACTCCGGAATACGGGACATTTGCTTTCGGATCATTTCTCAATGGAGGGCTGGAATCCGTTTTGTCTTCCCCGGGCTTCTTGTCTGTCCTGTCGGACACCCGGGCCGGTGTTGAGCGCTGCCGGCGGGAGTGCGCATTCTTCAACCTCTGCGGTGGCGGGGCCCCCGCGAACAAGTATTTTGAGAACGGAACGTTCGACTCAACCGAGACCGCCTACTGCCGCCACGTGATTCAGCTTCCGTTGACGATTGTTCTCGACGACATCGAATCGGCCCTTCCCGCAGCGCTTGCCGGCTGAGGGCCCGTCCCTCTTGGTTTCTGCCGGCTTGACAGTTTCCGCCGGCAGGTCGAAATGTGGCGCAGGCCATGGCCTACTTGTTCCACCCCATGAACTCCCCATTCCTGCTTGAGTCGCTCGAACCCCGGATCGCTCCGGCTTCCGCCACATTCATCGATGTTGACGGTGACAACGTAACTGTCACCAGCTCCAAAGGTTCGAGTAACGATCTCCAGGCCATCGTCGACGGCGGCCTGGTCAATTCCGGGGCCGGCAAGCAACTGACGGTTATCGATTTTACCGGAGCGGGAGGAGCGGCGTTTGCGGGCACCAATCTGGATATCCATGTCACCCTTCGCGCCGCGGCCGGCGACGGGCTGGTCAATGTCGGCGAAATCAACGCCACAGGATTTGACCTGGGTGCGGTGAAGGTGGGAGGGGATCTGGCGAAGATGCTGGCCGGCGATGCGCGGGCGGCGAACGGTTCCGTGAAGTCGGTTGATGTGCAGTCGATCGGCGTTTTCGGAGTGACGACCGGGGCGCCCGATCTCGCTTGGTCGCTGGTCGGAGGAACGAAGTCGTTTCTGGTGGCCGGCGATTTGAGCAAGGCCAACATTGAGTGGAGCCACCCGAACAACGGCGCGATCAAGGTGGGATCGGTTTCGATCGGTGGCGATCTTGTCGGAGGCGCCGCGGCATATGCGGGTTCGATTCATTTCACCACTTTCGGACGCGCGGAAATCGGCTCGCTCTTTGTTGGGGGAGGACTGGAGGGCGACGACGACTCAACGGGCAGTGTGCTGGCAACAAAAATCGGTAAAGTCACCGTGAACGGATCGCTGACCGGCGGGGCAGGGGACTATTCCGGGACGATTATGGGGTCGAGCTACATGGGGGACGTCTTTGTCGGGGGGGGGCTCACCGGGGGCACCGGGGTCATCAGCGGCACCATCCTGGGATCCGCCAAGCTCGGCCGCGTCACCGTGCTCGGCTCCCTGATCGGTGGCGACGGACAATACAGCGGGTCTGTCCTCGGTGGATCAGGTCTGAAGTCCGCTCATGTCGACGGCGACTTGATCGGCGGGGCCGGCGTCGGGGCCGGATCGATTCTCAATACCGGCTCTGGAAAAGTTGGTGATGTCTGGGTTGGCGGTTCCCTGCTGGGCGGTGCCGGAAAGCAATCGGGATCGATCTTTGCCCTCCAGAACCTCGGAATGGTCACCATCGGCGGAAGTCTGGATGGGGATGCCGGTTTGCAGAGCGGGTCGATCGGTTTCATTGATACTGGCAAACTGCTGGGAGTAAAAATCTCTGGGAGCCTTCTCGGGGACTCCGGCGAAAAGTCGGCGTCGATCATCGGCGACTCGATCGGAAACATCTGGGTTGGTGGTGCTGTGACCGGCGGGGCAGGAAGCTTCTCGGGAGCGATCTCTGCTGGCACGAGCCTGAAATCTGTGAGCATCGAAGGCTCGCTGTCCGGGTCGAATGGACCGGACTCGGGGAGTGTCGGGCTCACAGCTGGAGCCGCCACGGTGAAAAGCCTGTCGGTTTCGGGCGACATTCTCGGCGGCGTGGGTGACAGATCAGGGGCGGTTCGCATTGTCGGATCCGCTGGGAAGATATCCATCGCCGGGAAAATTCTGGGTGCCGGGGGTGATGATAGCGGCAGCGTCTCCGTGACGGCTGTCAAAGCGTTTGATTGCGGGAGCATAGAGGGCGGCGCGGGCGATTCCTCCGGGGCGGTTTCTCTTGGGACCGCAACGACGATCCTTGTCGATGGAGACGTGACCGGATCGGGCGATGGCGGCGGGCTTATCTCGGGAACAACGGTCAAGAAGCTCCTGACGGTGAACGGAACGATCGCCGGGGGTGCCGGGAGTGGCTCGTTGACGGGGGGCATCGATTTCAGCGGCGATGTGGCGGCGATTTACATCGGTGGAAACATTTTTGGCGGCAGCTCCGTGGCGGGGACAACCGAGCAGTATTCCGGCTTCGCCAGCGTTGGCGGAACGTTGGAAAAATTCACGCTGAAGGGAAGCCTAATCACCGGCGAATCGAACAATGCGGCTGATCTCAACCTCGGATCCGTCCGCGCCGGAATCCTTGGCGATGTCAGCGTGGCAGGCAGCATCACTGGGAACAGCTCGGGTACGTCCGCCAGTTACGCCATGATTACCGGGCGAGGGGACGCAACAAAGATCTCCGGAAAAAATCTGGCGATCGGAAGTCTCACGGTTGGAGGAAGCGTGACGTATGCTGAGATTCTCGGCGGATACGACACGTCGTCGAATGCGGTCAACGGAGCCGGAGGTTTGAACGGAGGCGGCGCCCAGCTCGGCACGATCCTTGTGAACGGCGACTTCAACACCAGTTCGATCGCCACCGGTGTCAGCCGGGTGAACGGTAACTGGGCGGATGGTGCGAATACCCTCCTCACGCAACCGGGGACAATTATCCCTTCGATCGCCAAAATCGTGATCAAAGGCACCGTTGGCGGCGCGGTTCCGAACGGCATTGCCGCGGCCCGTGTCGAAAGCCTCCAAATCGGAAACTCAATCGTGCCGCCGGAGGCAGCTCCGCGGTCGTTCCAGCTCGGGCCGTCGGTTAACTTCCGCCTGCAGGAGGTTGTTCCTTAACCCGGCAGATCAGCCGCCGTGCGGGCACTTATCGCACGCAGAGGCGCTGCAGCCGGGGGACGATGCGTGTCCGCTCACGCCAGAGGACAATCCCAGTGATGAGCAGGACTGCCAGATACTCTTCGGCTTCGGGAACGGCTGTCGGGACGAGTTCCCCATTGGAGAGAAGCATGCCGCTGCCATATCCGGCGAAGCGGATTTGGCTGAGCTGCTGGCTGGTCAGGCTCGTTGCATTGGTTCCGAAGAAGATTTTCGAAAATCCTGTGCCCGATGCATCAGCCATCCATCCATTAATCGTGAGTATGGCCGCGATATCCCATCCGGCCAGATTGCTTGCGCCGAACCGGAGGTTGTGGATTGCGCTGCCGAGCGTGATGGCTGAGTCGGCGGTGAGTGTGAGTGTGCCGAGCGTTTCATCGAAGCCGGTGCCGGTGTTGAACTGCCCACCACTAAGGATCAGACCGGTGGCATCTGAAATCTGTTCAGAACTCCCCAGAAGAAGAGTGCCGCCGGAATTGATGGTGATCGCCGTCCCTGCAATCGATTCCACGCCGGCCGACTTGGCGAGCTCCAGCGTGCCGGTGGCAACCGTTGTCCCGCCGGTGAGTGCGTTGGCCGCCGCTCCCGACATGCGCAGCGTTCCGTCGCCCTGTTTGACGAACTCCGCATTGCCGCTGATCGAGCCAGAGATGTCAGCGTCGACGGATGCGGCGCCATCCGCGATTTCGAAGCGGGCTTCTCCGGGTCCCCCTCCGGTGACGCGGAGATTGCCATCGATCAATGCTGTGTCGGTGGAGGAGACGGTGCTTACGGCCGTTGACGATGAGAGGGTGAGCAAGCCGGTTCCCGTGCTGACCCGGCCGCCGGAAAACTGCAGCGCCGCGACGGTTTCGCTCTCGTTGTTGAGCGACCAGAGACCGTCGTTCCGGAGCGACACGGTCGCCGCGTCGTTGATCATCTCATCCGCGTAGGGATTTACGAGCGGACCGTTGCGCAGGACGGCGGACCCCGCGGACCCGATCCCGTCGCCCACGGTGACGCTTGTGCCTTTGATCGAACCGTTGCGTTCGGTCAGGGTGTCGAGGACGAGCGTTCCCTCGTTGACGAACGTCGCACCCGTGTAGGTGTTTTCATGGTAGCCGAAGAAGTTAACGGTTCCGCTTCCGTTCTTCACGATTCCCCCGGTTCCGCTGATGACCCCGCCAAAGGTGAACTCGCCGGATCCGCTGTGGTTGATGACAAGATTGTCGTTCAGAACCGTTTTCACGGTGAGCAGGTTTGTCGGAGCCGTTCCGATTTGGGAGGAATTCGTCCCGGAGATGTTGATTGCGGCATCACCGGCCTCGACGTCAAAGGTGAGCGACTTGGTCCCGCTCAGCGTGTAGTCGTAGTTGCCCTCCAGATTGAGCGTGCCAATTATTGCGTCCCGATCAACGGTAACCGTTGTGGCGGACCTGATCACATCCCCGAGCGTTACGTTCGCGCCGATTGCATTCGGCACGCCTTTGGGGCTCCAGTTTGAGCTTTTGCTCCAATTTCCATCATCGTTTTTATTCCAGAAAGAGATGCTCTGCCCGGATGCCACAGGGCGGCAAGACAGGAGCAAGGCCAAAAGGATAAGCAAAAAACCGGAGCACCGCAGCGACGACATTTTCATCGGCACCAGCGTATTCCTGTTTTAGTAGAGAAAGGTTAGATAAGTGACGAGAGGTCTTATTATGTGACGAGCGGTCGGAAAAGCTAATGGCAGGGCAAATAGCATTGATCCGGATCAAGAGAATGCGGTGGTTCTCCGTGTTGAAGCTTAGATATTCTGCCCCTCGGCGATCATGCTGCGGAAGCGGTCGAGCATCGTGAGGAGGGCCGCGATGTGGGCTTCGGTCTGGAGTTCGTGGGGTGCGTGGTGCGGGGTTTCGAAGACGATTTCAAACGGTCGGGATTTCTGGTTTGGCGGCGCGCCGAGGATCCCGCTGTATCCGCTCTCGATGATGCCCTCGTTGGCCCGCTGAGCTCGTCCCCGTGCACCCCGGCAAAAATTCCCACGCGCAGGAAGCTGCCGCGGTCGCCGGGACCCGTGAAGAGAAAACGTGGGATAGTGACGACATTGCCCTTTGCGTCCTCGTGCTGGAGGTGTGCGGTGAAAAGGTTGTCGGATTTAGCTGCGAGCTTTTCGATCGGTGCCAGCAGGATCGCACTGCTCCGCGCGCCGGGTCCCCGGTCCGCTCGATGATGGTCGGCAATAGTTCTCATGCGTGGAGGCCTCCGATCAGTTCCTCTGCGGCTGATAAATCCCGTCGAAAATGCCGCCGTCCGCAAAAAACCGCTTCTGTGCCTCCGCCCAGCCACCGAACGTCTGGTCGATTGTCACGAGTTCGATCTTCGGAAATTGCCCGGCGTATTTCGCTTGGGCCGCCTCCGAGGTTGGACGGTAAAAGTTTTTTCCGGCGATGTCCTGTCCGATGTCAGAGTAGAGGAATTCCAGGTAGGCGGTGGCGACTTCGCGGGTCCCGCGCTTGTCCACGACTTTGTCGATCACGGCTACCGGCGGCTCGGCAAGGATGCTGAGCGAGGGCGCAATAATCTCATACTGACCGGGCTTTTCCTTCAATGCGAGGAAGGCTTCGTTCTCCCATGCGATCAGGACGTCTCCGATTTCCCGCTCGGAAAACGTGATCGTCGATCCCCGCGCCCCCGAGTCCAGCACCGGGACGTTCCGGTAAAGCCGCGTCACAAACTCTTTCGCCTTCGTTTCGTCCCCGTTGTTCGCCTTCAGCGCCCAGGCCCATGCCGCCAGAAAGTTCCAGCGCGCTCCACCTGAGGTCTTCGGGTTAGGCGTGATGACTTCTACTTTCTCCTTCGTCAGATCGGACCAGTCCTTGATGCCTTTCGGATTTCCTTTACGCACGATAAACACGATTGTTGACGTATAAGGCGAGCTGTTGTGGGGAAGCCGCTTCTGCCAGTCCGCCCGAACTAGTCCGCCTTTCGTCGCGAGTTCGTCGATGTCGTACGCCAGCGCCAGAGTCGCCACGTCGGCCTCGATCCCGTCAATAATCGACCGCGCTTGCTTCCCCGATCCCCCGTGCGACTGGTTCACCGTTATAGCCTGTCCGGTCTTCTGCTTCCAGTGCGCCGCAAACGCCTGATTGTATTCCGTGTAAAGCTCGCGCGTCGGATCATAGGAGACGTTCAGGATCTCGGTGGCCTGCACATTTGCCGCCCAGAGGCTGCTTGCTGCGAGGAGGGTTGTCAGAATTTGGAATTTCATCGGTTTTGTTTCGTTGAGCTACTGTATGGAATTGGACGGAAAATTAATATGCGACTAAAATAGTCGTTAAAAAGCCTGAGTCAATAAAAAAAGGTTGGAAATGGCGACCCGCTAGGCTGGAGGGGCTGCGGGTGCTGGACAGTGGTGCGGGTGCAGGTATTGTTGCTGATGTATTTAACGCTCAACTCGGCCCGGTCTGGGCGGGGTGTGTCCTGAAATGCAGATGCCTTCGATTCTCTCCAGAACTCATTGGTTTTTGGTTGCGTGCGCGGCGGTGGCGTGTGCGGGGAACATATTGGCTGCGACGCCCTCGCCGATTGGGTGGGAGATGGTCTGGAACGATGAGTTCAACGGCGCCACGATGGATACCGCTAAGTGGCGGCACTGGCTGCCAGGGAACCGGCGGAACGCAGTAAACACGCCGGGGGCGGTCTCCGTGGGTGGCGGATTGCTGACGATATCCACATATACCATCGGCGGGACCCATTACACAGGGATGATTTCCACCGAGAGCACCTACAACCCGGCGTATGGCTACATCGAGGCGCGGATCAACTACGATGGCGCGCCGGGCATGTGGTCGGCCTTCTGGATGCAGTCGCCGACGATGGGCAGTCCGGTCGGATCTCCGAACGCGGCCGGCACCGAGATCGACATTTGCGAGCATCGCAAGGTCGATAATACCGCTACGGGTATCGATGGCATGGTGGTCGGGAACATCCACTGGGACGGCTATGGGGCGAGCCACAAAAGCGTCGGATACAATTCAGGCAACCTCGGCCTCGGGACCGGCTTTCATGTTTATGGACTGGAGTGGACGCCGACTCAGCAGAAATTCTATGTGGACGGCGTGCTGAGGTGGACGGTGAACGATTCGAGCAATTCGCCGGTCTCGCAGCGCACCGAGTTTCTCATCCTGAGCAGCGAGGTGGATGACACCAGCACCGACTGGGCGGGAGCGATTCCTGCGGGAGGATACGGACCGCTCGGGACGACGACTGCAAAAATGGAGGTCGACTACGTGCGCGTTTACCAGCGGCGGGAGACGGTTGTGAATGGTGACTTCGAAGGACAACTCGCGCCATTTTTTTCCGTCAACCAGGGGAGTTGGTCGGCAACGGGCGGGCACTCCGCGGCAGCGGCCGGAAAGGTGGCTCCCACAACGTCTTCAGGTGCCTCGGTTGAGCAGACGGTGCGGGGGCTGATGCCATCGACCGGATACGTGCTTACCGCTTGGGGGGATCCGGGAGCCGTTTCTCCCTCGCTCACCCTCGGGGTGAAAAACCACGGTGGCAACCAGACCGGGCAGACGCTCAACGCCGATGGGTATGCAAGGGCGACCGTGCCATTCACCACTGGGTCGGGCAACCGTACGGCCAGGGTCTTTGCCTCGTCCTCCAGCAATGGATCCACCGGGTATGCGGACGACTTTTTTCTCCGGCGGTCTGCGACGGTGACCAACGGCCAGTTCGAGACCGGCGGCTCAGGCGGTTGGAGCGCTCCCTATGGAGGCGCATCTGTTTCATCTGCCGGCGATTCTTTTGGCGGGGACTATGCCCTGGCGTTTCCCGTGAGCGGCTCCAGCGCCGGGGCGGAGCAGGACATTGCCGGGCTCCAGCCGAATACTGCCTACCGGCTCACCGGCTGGACAACAAACGGCGGCTCGGGGATGTCGTTCGGGGTGAAAAATCACGGAGGTTTACAGGTTGTGGACAGTGTGACCGCCAGCACCTGGACGCAGGGGGAGGTTAACTTCACGACCGGAACCGGGAATACAACAGCCACGATCTTTGCCTATCGCAGCAGCGGTTCGGCGGCTGGCTATGTGGATGCGCTTTTTTTGTCCCAGCCGCTCGCCGCACCCTGGGCGGCGCAAGACGTGACTGCAATCCCGCTCGCAGGCACTTCCGGGCGCCTTGGCGACAAGTTTGTCATCCAGGCCTCCGGGGCCGGAATCGGAGGAACGTCGGACAGGATGCACTTCGTCTCGCAGCCGCTCAGCGGCGACACGATGATCACCGCGCGGATCCTGGGCGTGGACTCGACCAGCCCCTCCGCCCGGACCGGGGTGATGATCCGCGAGAGCAACAGCAGTTTTGTGCGCAGCGCGATGGTCGGCTGGACGCCCGGACAGACGCTGGATTTCATCCGGCGCTCGGCCGGCAGCGCCGCCAGCACAGCCGAGACTGTGACCGAAGTTGCTGCCCCGCCGTGGGTCCGTCTCGCTCGCCGGGGGAATGTTTTCACGGCATACTCGTCGAGCGACGGGGTCACATGGGCGAGGGTGGGGACGCCGCAGACGATCAGCATGAACGCGAGCGTGATCGCCGGCATTCCGGTCTGCTCAGGCAACAACGGAACGCTCGTCGAGGTGGCGTTGGACAATGTGAGCGTCGGCGTTCCTGTGCCCGATGTTCTGATCACTTCTCCGGCGGGCAATGCGACCACGGTCCGGCTCGGAAGCTCGCTGGCCCTGGCTGCGTCGGTTGCCGATTCCGGCAAGCAGGGAACGCTGACCATCGCTTGGAGCAAGGTCAGCGGACCAGGCACGGTCAGTTTTTCGGCAGCCACCGCCGCTGCCACCGGGGCCACGTTTTCCGCAGTCGGCACCTACATCCTGCGCTGCATGGCGACGACAACGGCGGGAAGCGGTAGCGACGAGATCTCCGTTATTGTTGCGGCGAACCCTTCCCCTGATGCCTCGCTGGCCCTCCGGTGGAAATTCGATGAGACGGCTGGAGCGACCGCCGCTGACACTTCAGGCAACGGGCTCAACGGCACGGTTTCTGCGGGGATCACATGGCTGCCATCCGCTGGCGTGCTGGGCGGGGCGGCCGATTTCAACGGCAGCAATGCTTCGATCACCATTGCCGACCGGGCCACCCTCGATGGCACCGCAGCCTTCACCCTCTCGTTCTGGTTCAAGGCGAATGCCTTCAATGCGGCCGGGCTGGTTTCCAAGCGGGTGAACTTCAGCGACAACAATTCGTTCTCCACGTTTCTGGGCGAGGATGGAAAGCTGAATGTCGACATCGACAGCAACAACGACCGGTTCACCAGCGCGGCGGTCTTCAACCGGGGGGCATGGTATCACATCGCGCTGGTTTTTGACGGGAGCCAGCCCGTCGCCTCCCGGGCCAAGCTCTACGTTAACGGATCGCTGAACACCACAGCGGACGAAACGAGCGCCACGGTGCCGAATTACAACTCGCCGCTCAATGTCGGCATCCTGCACGCCGGAGCGACCACGCTTTTTGACGGCCAGATCGACGACGTCCGGTTCTATCGGCGCGCGCTCGATGCGGCCGAGGTTGCGCTTGTCCAGGACGCGGTCGGAAGTTTTGCTCCCTATGTTTCGGCGGGCCCTGTTCCCGTGGTGACGACCGGTATCGCCAGCGCACTTTCCGGAAACTTATCCAGTGAGGCGGGGGCAGCCACCGCCACGTGGACCAAAGTGAGCGGGCCCGGAGCGGCGGTTTTCGGCGATCCGTCCTCCAGCGCCACGACGGTGACGATCGACCAGCCGGGAACCTATGTCCTCCGCCTCACGGCGACAAATTCCTTTGCACAGGCATTTGACGAGATCTCAGTCAATGCCGCGCTGCCGCTGCCGCTCGTCGCAGCCGTGCATCCCTCGGCGCCGGTTTCCCTGTCTGATGCCGCCGACATCCTCCGCATCGCCGTCAGCGCCAACTCGAACGGCCTTGCCGGCCCCCCGCCGGTCCTCGCGTGGACGAAGCTAACCGGTCCTGGTGCCGTTGACTTTGGAAACGCCTCGGCATCCGACACCACGGCCGCGTTCTCCGCGCCGGGCAGTTATGTGCTCCGCTGCACGGCGACGACGGTGGGAGGTTCGAGGGCTGCGGACATCGGGGTGGCGATCGCGTCGCAGCCTGCTCTCACGCTCCGCGAGGGAGTCGATGGATACAGTCATTCCGGTTCGTTTCTTCGCTCGGATGTGACGACGTGGAATTCCGGCGCCCGTGACCATATGCTCGTGGGAAAGCTTTCCTCCTCGTCCCGCTTCCGCGCGATCTTCTCGTTTCCTCTCACCGGGATTCCGTCCAATGCGTCTCTCACCGGGATTTCCCTCGACGTCTGGACGCATTCCGGCGCGGGCGTCGGATCGCTCGCCGCCGTCGAACTGCGCGAGCTTCTCGGCACACCGGTCGAGGGAATCGGTGACAGCGCCACCAGCAGCAATATTACCGGCAACGGCACTGGGGCGACATGGGATTCCCGCACCGGACAGACTGCGGCTGGGGAGCTCTGGGCGTCTGGGGGAGGGGATTTTGGCAATGCGACGCTTTCGAGTGTGGTCGGATTTGATGCCACCGTCACTGGGGTCTCCAAGTCCTTCCCGTCCTCCACGGCTTGGCTGGCCGTCGCGCAGGCCGCGCATCTGGCAGGCAAGCCGCTCGATCTGGCCATGATCTCCCCGGCGACAGAGTCCGGTGCCACCTTCCCGTATACAAGGATCAGTTCCGATGACAGCACGAATGTGGCCATGCGTCCGCGGCTCAATATCACATGGTCAGCCGCAGCCGCTCCCGCCCTCGCACCGGGGACGGCGCCAACCGCCTACGCGGGGACACCGGCTATGCTCTCCGGGTCGGCGTCCGGCGCGTCCACGTCCGGGTGGTCGCTGGTGTCGGGCCCTGGATCAGCTTCGTTCGCAAATGCATCTCAACCCGCAACAGCCGTGACGTTCAGCCAGGCGGGCAGCTATGTCCTGAAATGGACGGCCTCGAACGCCTCGGCGGAAGTTTTCCGTATGCTTCCGGTGGATGTTCTTCCGGCACTCGATCCGGATATCTTTACCGACTGGCAGAAGACCCACTGGCCAGCCGTGACCGATCCCACGGTTGTTGGCACCGCGGCCGACCCTGACTCCGACGGGCTTGTCAACCTGATCGAGTTTGCGCTGGGGCTTTCGCCAACGTTGCCGGGTATTGCAGATGCGCACCTGCGGGATGCCGGCTCGTTCCTGGAATACATCTATTCGCGGAGCCGCACAGTTTCGGGGGTGGCATTTCTGGTGGAGTGGTCGGACTCCCTTGCCCCCGGGAACTGGTCATCGTCGGGTGTGAGCCAGACCGATGTTTCCCCGGTTCCTGATTCCCGCCTGCAGACAATCAAGGCTGTCGTTCCCCGTGGCTCCGGAGCGTGTCGCTTCGTCCGGCTCCGGATCATATCGCCGGTCCCTTGAGAACATTTTGACCAATCCCATCCAATCCTGATTGTGCGCTGACAGCCGGTGCGTATACGATCCGCATTTCTTTTAACGCAGTATATTTTCCCCTTATGATCCCACGCTCACTTTTGCCCGCTGTTTTTCTGATTGCGATCGCCTCCACCGGTTTTCTCCGCTCCGAGGAGTCGATGGACAAGATGTGGGGAGATTCCTCATCCAAAGCCGGCATAGAGAAGAGCGGACGCGTCGCGCGGTTTCGCGATGGCAATTACGGGATGTTTATTCACTGGGGGCTCTACTCGCACCTTGGTGGACAGTGGAAGGATAAGACGTTTTACGGCATCGGGGAGTGGATCAAGCGGCAGATGAAGATCCCCGACGAGGAATACAAGGCGATCGCCGGCGAGTTCAACCCGGTGGACTTCGACGCAAAAGAGATTGCCCGCGTGGCCAAAGAAGCCGGGATGAAATGGATCATTATCACCTCGAAGCACCATGAGGGGTTCGCGATGTTCAAGTCCTCCGATCCGTTCAATATCGTCGACGCCACGCCGTTCAAGCGCGATCCGATGAAGGAGCTGGCCGCCGCCTGCAAGGAGGCCGGGCTCGGGTTTGGATTCTATTACTCCCACAACCAGGACTGGATCGCGCCTGGTGGCAGCGGGGGACCAGGCAAGAACCCGGACGGCTCGCCAGCCACATTCGAAAAATATTTCCGCGAAAAGTGCTACCCGCAGGTTAAGGAAATCTGCACAAACTACGGCCCGCTTGCGTTCGTGTGGTTTGACACCCCCGGTGGGATGCCGAAGGAACTTGTTCTCGAGCTCGTGGACCTCGTGAACAAAAACCAGCCGAACGCGCTCATGTGCAGCCGGGTCGGCCATGGCCTCGGCGATTACACCAGCCGCGGTGACATGGAGGTGCCGGTGCGGAATTTTGAGGGGCTCTGGGAAACCTGCGACACGACGAACGATTCCTGGTCGTATGCGTGGTATGACCAGAATTTCAAGGATGCAAAGCAGATCCTCAGCCGGCTGGTCGCGACGATCGGCCGCGGCGGCACGTATCTTCTGAATGTCGGTCCGGACGGCAAGGGCCGGATCCCAAAGCAGGCTGTCGAGTTCCTGGTCGAGGGAGGCCAGTGGATCAAGCGGTATCCGAACGTGATCTACGGAGCGGGGCCATCTCCCTGGGGGCACTCGCTGGCGTGGGGCGACGTCACCTCGGAAGGCAATACTCTGCACCTTGTCGTATTCGACTGGCCGCGCGACGGTAGGCTCATGCTGCCGGGCCTGAAGGGCGCACCGACTGAGGCGGCTCTGATCTCCAACGGCAAGCCGTTGCCGGTCAAATGGACGCAGCGGGGCAGCTGGACGGAAATTCAAGTTCCCACAGCCCCGCCGGACAGCCCGGCGGCGGTCGTGCAGCTCAAGTTTGCCTCAGCTCCTGCGGCCGACGGGACATTCGGGATTTATCCGAATGTGACCTCGCCGCTGCCGGCCGAGTTCGCCGCCGTCCAGAACGCTACAAAAAAGCACATCAGCTGGATGGACAAGTTCGGCGAGTGGAAGTTTGCGAACCAGATCAATAACTGGAAGGAAAACGGAACGGCGACATGGGACGTCGATGTGGCGCAGGCTGGACCCTACCATCTGGAACTGATCTATCGCGGTGCGGGCCGCACGGCCTGGGCGATCAAGACCGATGAGGGCGTCTCGCTGCAAAACCAGCAGGCGGGAACGGGTGTCTATCAGGCCTATCCGTTCGGAATCCTCCGCTTCCAGAAGCCGGGCCGGCATACGATCACCGTGAATCTGGTCGATGGGGATCCCTCGAAATCCAGTCTCGAGTCGCTCCGGATCACCCCGGTCAACTAAGCCCGGCGGGGGAAATAACATTATTTCTCCCGTGAATTCCATGGGTGCTTGCTTGGATTGTCGCGCCTCTTGTTCATGAGGTCCAAAAGACAACGCGGGCCGTTTGGCCGACCGCCTTCATACGGCTCTGTATGTCATCATTTCATGCGACATGACGCGACGCTTGAAATTTGAAACCATTTCTCCTGCCCTCTATGGGACGATATCCGCACAGACCCCTCCACTTGACTGCCGATGAAAATCCCGTTTTTAGTCCTGCTCCTTGTCCTTCCGCCGATCGCTTCCGCTGATTATTTTGTCACGCCGGATAAGACGGACTCGCGCGGGCTCTGGGAAGGGTGGGGCTGCTCGATCTCGTGGTGGGGCAAGGGAATCGGAGGCAGCGCCTACCAGGACCTGCATGCCGATCTCTTCTTCACAACAAAGACCGTTCCCTACCTGGACAGGCAGCTGCCGGGGCTCGGCATGAACATCGTCCGCTACAACATCGGCGGCGGGGGCTCGGGAGACAGTCAGGACGAACAGCTTTCGCCCAAAATGGTTTGGTTCAAGGATATCGACGGATTCTGGGTCAATCCCGACAGCCGGGACCCGAACTCGAAAAGCTGGGACTGGACGCGCGATGCCAACCAGCGTGCAATGCTCAAGGCGGCGGTCGACCGCGGGGTCAACCAGGTGGAGTTTTTTTCTAATGCACCAATGTGGTGGATGACCGACAGCCAAAGCTCGGCCGGGGGCAAGCTGCTCGACGCGAGGAAATCCGACTTCGCGTATTACCTGGCGGCGGTTGTCCGCCAAGCCCGCGAGAAATGGGGCGTCCCGGTACACTACATCAGCCCGTTCAACGAGCCCTCAGCCTACTGGTGGACGTTTGCCAAGAACCAGGAGGGCTGCATCATCCCCAAGGAGCAGCAGAAGCCGATCATCAACGAGCTCACCCGCGAACTTGTCAAACAGCGCGTCCCCGATACGAAGATCACCGCCTCCGACGAAAACTCGATGGATCAGGCGATCAAGACATGGAAATTCTTCCTGTCCGGAAACACCTCCGCGCTTGTGGCCAAGGTCAACGTGCACGGCTACATAGGGATCAAGCCGTGGCGCAACAATAAGGTGCGGGCCGATCTCTGCCGGACACTGGCCGGCAAGCGTCTCTGGATGTCTGAGTTCTGCGACGGCGAGGTCTCGGGGATCGGGCTGGCCCAGTCGATCCTCGAGGATATGAGTCACCTGAAACCCACGGCATGGATCTTCTGGCAGCCGGTCGAGCCCGATTGGGGCTGGTGTTTTGTGAACGCGAACTTCGCGGCTGGGCCCGACATGCCCGACCGCGGGAAGCCGATCCGCATCCATAACAAATATTTTGTCTTCGCGCAGTTCACCCGGTTTCTGACCCCCGGCAGCCAGGTCATCGGCAGCAGCGACAACAACTCGATCGTCGCCTACAACCGCTCGCGCCGCGAGCTCACATTCATCACCGCCAACTTTGCTGCCCCCCAGGCGATCACCTACGACCTTGCCGCTTTCAACTGCCGGCAGCCTGTGGCAGAGGTCACCCGCACCAGCGCCGACGGCAAGGCCCGGTTTCAGCAGATCACCGTGCCGATTGTGGACCGCAAGTTCACCATCCAGGCCACGCCCAACACGGTCTATTCCACAGTTATCAAGGACGTTGATTGGTGATCCGGTGCACTATTTTTTGGCCTGAGCCCGGAAAGTGCAGTCACTTGAAGCGTTGGGCGCCAACGCGTTTTCAGATGCCGGACCGCATGAGATGCAAGCGGCTTTTCAGTG
>Ga0114938_1001561_pt1 | contig 15341 bp, 9 predicted proteins | sample AshMeaBigSpring_FD_88675 | JGI IMG/M metagenome (GOLD analysis project Ga0114938, IMG submission 88675) | Groundwater microbial communities from Big Spring, Nevada to study Microbial Dark Matter (Phase II) - Ash Meadows Big Spring | ecosystem: Environmental > Aquatic > Deep subsurface >...
AAAAATGGAGGTGGAATTGTAACATTTAAACCAGGTATTTATGTAACAGGTTCTATTTTTTTACAATCAAATGTTCAATTATTGATTGACAAAGATGTTACCATTTTAGGCTCACAAAATTTTAGCGATTATCCAGAAATCAATACCAGAATTGCAGGAATAGAAATGGTTTGGCCGGCTGCATTAATCAATATTATTAATGCAAAAAATGCATCGATAAAAGGCAAAGGTGTTGTGAATGCAAGGGGTAGATTTTGTTGGGAGAAATATTGGGTAATGCGTAAAGATTACGACAAAAAAGGATTGAGATGGATTGTTGATTATGATGCAAAAAGAGTGAGAACAGTATTGGTGCAAAATGCAAGCAATATTCGTATTGAGGACGTAACTTTTAAAAACGCAGGATTTTGGACGGTTCAATTATTATATTCTACCAAAATTACGGTTGATGGTATTATAATTAGAAACAATGATGATGGTAAAGGCCCAAGCACCGATGGAATTGATGTAGATTCTTCTAGTTGGGTATTGATTCAAAATTGTGATATTGATTGCAATGATGATAACTTTTGCTTAAAAGCAGGAAGAGATGCTGATGGATTAAGGGTGAATAAACCTACAGAATATGTGGTTATTAAAAATTGTACCGCTAGAAAAGGAAGTGGATTAATCACTTTTGGCAGCGAAACGTCAGGTGGAATTCGGCATGTTTTGGCAACCAATCTTACTGGTAAAGGCACAAGTAATGGTTTACTCATAAAATCTGCTACTACAAGAGGTGGTATTGTAGAAGACATTTATTTCTCCGATATTTCTTTAGATAGTGTTTCTACCGCTTTTCATTTTTTAATGAATTGGAATCCTGCATACAGTTATTCTACCCTACCTAAAGAATACAATTTCGATTCTGTTCCTATTCATTGGAAAACGTTACTGCAAAAAGTAAACCCAACAGAAAAAGGAATTCCACAGTTCAAAAATGTTTTTATATCAAATATTAAAGGAAAAGGAATTAAGAAACTGATCAATGGACAAGGTTTGGCTACCTCTTATCTTGATAATTTTTCGTTTACCAATGTTCAATTACAAGGAAATGTTGTTGGAGAAACCAATTATGCCAATGGATGGATTTTTAAAAATGTAGTATTAGAATCAGACAATACCATTCCTCTACAAATATTGAATAGTAAAAACATGAACGTAAATCAATAAATATGATGCAAAAGAAATTATACAGACAGTTTTATGTGCTAATACTTTTATCCATCTTACAAGTTCAAGCACAAACGCCCACTCATTTATTATGGACAAAAAAAGTAGGTGCACAATCTTTTCCAAAATCTACCAAATTATTTTGGGTAAACGATTTTGGTGCAATTAACGATGGAAAAACAGTTAATTCTTCATCTATACAAAAAGCAATTGACGCTTGTGCCAAACAAGGTGGTGGTATTGTAAAATTTAAAGCAGGTGTTTATGTAAGTGGTTCTATATTTTTAAAAAGCAATGTGCAATTAAATATAGAGAAAGATGTAACCATTCTAGGATCGCAAGATTTTAATGATTATCCAGATATTCAAACAAGAATTGCAGGTTTAGAAATGGTTTGGCCAGCTGCATTAATTAACGTAATTGATGCTAAAAATGTTGCAATTACTGGCAATGGAATCGTAAATGCAAGAGGAAAATTTTGTTGGGATAAATATTGGGAAACCAGAAAAGAATACGACAAAAAAGGATTGAGATGGATTGTTGATTACGATGTAAAAAGGGTAAGAACAGTATTGGTTCAAAACGCATCTGACATTACCTTATCTGGTCTTACGTTTAAAAATGCAGGTTTTTGGACAGTTCAACTACTTTATTCTCATCATTTAACCGTCAATGGAATTATCATTAAAAACAATGAAGATGGAAGTGGCCCAAGTACCGATGGTGTTGATGTAGACTCATCTAGTTGGGTGTTAATTGAAAATTGTGATATTGATTGCAACGATGATAATTTTTGCTTAAAAGCTGGTAGAGATTGGGATGGCTTAAGAGTAAATAGACCTACAGAATATGTAGTGATTAGAAAATGTATTGCACGTAGAGGTGCAGGATTAATTACTTTGGGTAGCGAAACTTCAGGTGGCATTCGGAACATTTTTGCTACAGATATGTATGCAAAAAATACAGATAATGGTTTACGCATTAAATCTGCCGTTACAAGAGGTGGAACTATTGAGAATATTTATTTCCAAAACTCTGTTTTAGATTCTGTAAACAATGCCTATCAATTCAATTTAAATTGGTATCCTGCTTACAGTTATTCCGAATTACCCAAAGGTTATGTATACGATTCAATTCCTGCTCATTGGAAATCGATGTTGCAGAAAGTAACGCCTGCATCAAAGGGCATTCCACATGCAAAAAATATGTTCATTACCAATGTAAAAGTTACCAATGCTACGTTGGCATTTGCAGGAGGAGGTTATCAACAATCTTTACTAGAAAATTTTGTGTTTACCAATTGTAGCATCAGTGCCACACAATTGGGCATTTTAGAATTTACCAAAAACTGGAAATGGAACAATTGTGATATTAGTGTAAGCACTAAAAAAGTAGAGAAAAAAGTAGAAGGCATTGAACATGCAGAGCGTTTACAATAAAATAAATTCAACACAACTTGATTAAAAGAATATCATATTACGGCTGTTTTTCGTTTATTTTTTGTTTGTATGTCTATTCTAGTCATGCTCAAAAAATAGTATCGAATCCAAAGCCACTTTTTCAAGATCCTGTTTTTGATGGAGCAGCCGATCCTATAATTATTTGGAATAAAAAGGAGAAGCAATGGTACATGTTGTACACCAACAGAAGAGCAAACGACACCACATTAAAAGGTGTAACTTGGGTGCATGGAACAAGAATAGGAATTGCAACGTCTAAAAATGGCGTACATTGGAAATATAAAGACACTGCTGATATTCAATATCGACCACATGAAAACTATACACATTGGGCTCCTGATGTAGTTGAATACAATGGCTTGTACCACATGTTTTTAACGTATGTACCTGGTGTTTTTACCGATTGGAATCATCCAAGAGAAATCATTCATCTCACAAGTACAGATTTATTGCATTGGCAATACTTAAACACACCGCTTTTAGCCTCTCAAAAAGTGATAGATGCTTGCATTTTTCCTTTACCCAATCATCAAGGTTTTAGAATGTGGTACAACAACGAAAAAGATAAAAAAAGTATTTATTATGCCGATAGCAAAGATTTAATTGATTGGGTTGATAAAGGCAAAGCTGTTGGTGATAAAGGTGGTGAAGCACCAAAAGTTTTTGAATGGAAAAATGCGTATTGGATGATTGTAGATAATTGGATGGGTATGGGTGTGTACAAATCAACTGACTTACTCAATTGGAAACGACAAGAAAATAGAATACTAGAATTTGCTGGAAATGGCAACCAAGACCAAGCCATTGGTGGGCATTGTGATGTAGTAGTAAATAATGGCAAAGCTTTTGTTTATTATTTCACACATCCTGGTAGAACGGGTGCAAAAAATACGTGGAAAGATGTTACCAGCACAAGAAGAAGTATCATTCAACTAGCAGAATTAACCGAAAACGATGGAATCATTGAATGCGATAGAAACCAACCAACAATTGCTACTTTAAAAAAGCCTTTTAAAAATTAAAATACAACATGAAACAAAAGAGACCATTTATTGCATGTGTAATGCTTGTTTACCTGTTTATTTCTATTCCTCATTTTTTATTTGCCCAAAAAATGATGGAATACTTAAATAGAGGTGTTGTAGCTACGATAAGTTCAAAGGGAAATGTGTTGGTTAGTTGGCGTTTACTTGGTACAGAAGATACAAGCATTCAATTCAACGTGTATAAAAAAACGGGTGATAAATCAATAGTACAAATCAATAAAAAACCAATTCACCAAACCAATTTTTTAGATGAAAATGTAGATACGCTTGTTGCCAACACGTATACAGTTATTCCAGTATTAAAAGGTAAAGAACAATCAGAAAAAAGCAGCTTTATATTACCTGCTTTTCCCAAACCTTATATTTCTATTCCATTAAAAACACCTGTTGGTTACACACCAAACGATATTGCAGTGGGTGATGTTGATGGAGATGGTATTTACGAAATCATTATTCACCAAACAGGCAGAGGAAGAGATAACGCTAGTGCAGGTTTTACAGACCCTCCTATTTTTCAAGCATATAAATTAGATGGCACTTTTTTGTGGGAAATTAATTTAGGAAAAAATATAAGAGAAGGTGCTCATTATACCCAATTTATGGTGTACGATTTAGACAGTGATGGCAAAACCGAAATTGCTATGAAAACGGCAGATGGAACGATAGATGGATTGGGTAAAATTATTGGTGATAGCAGTAAAGATTATAGAGCTAAAGGTGATAGAAGAACAGAAGGTAAAATTTTAGATGGCCCTGAATATTTCACCATTTTCAGTGGATTAACCGGTGCTGAATTGGCAACCACCAATTACATTGCCCATAGAGGAAATATTGGTGGATGGGGTGGTGTTGGTGGAAATGGTGGCAATGACAATACAGGAAACAGAGTTGATAGATTTACCGCTTGTATTGCTTATTTAGATGGCAAATTACCAAGTGTTGTGATGGGTAGAGGTTATTATGGGAGAACGGTTTTAGCAGCATGGGATTGGAGAAATGGAAAGCTTTCTTCAAGATGGGTATTTGATAGTGAGGATGGAAAAAATCCTTTTAGTGGACAAGGTTATCACAACTTAAGTGTGGCAGATGTAGATAATGATGGAAAAGATGAAATTGTTTTTGGTAGCATGTGTGTAGATGATAATGGTAAAGGTTTATATTCTACAGGTTTAAGACATGGTGATGCATTGCATGTAAGTGATTTAGAACCATCATTACCAGGATTAGAAGTATATGGTGTTCATGAAATTGAAGAGGGTACAAAAGGGTTTGGAACAGCGATGTATCAAGCAAAAAATGGAACCATATTGTTTGCAGCAGATGAAAATAAAGACATTGGCAGAGGTGTTGCAGCAGATATAGACCCAAGATATGATGGTGCAGAAAATTGGGGTGGTGAAGGTGGATTAAAAAGCTGTAAAGGTGAAAAAATTGGCAATGCTCCTCGTTCTGTAAACTTCATTGTTCAATGGGATGAATCGCCAATTTATGAGTTGTTAAATGGTACAAGAATTGAAAAATGGAACTACGAAACAGCTACTTTAGAAACCTTATTCGATGCTAAAAACTTTAATTGTGCATCAAACAATGGAACAAAAGCAAACCCTGCTATTTCTGCTGATATTTTGGGAGATTGGCGTGAAGAAGTAATCTATAGAACCACCGACAATAAAGAGTTGCGTATTTTTTCAACCACCATTCCTACTTCGTTTAAGTTGTATACTCTTATGCATAACCCTCATTATCGTGTAAGTGTAGCTTGGCAAAATGTAGGTTACAATCAACCTCCACATACCGATTTCTTTTTCGGAGCAAATATGAAAATGCCAGCTAAACCCAATATTCTAGTTCCAAAATCAAAATAGTTATCCCTCTTCTATTCATCAAAACCATTGTACATGATTTCTCCATTTTCTTTTCAACATAAAAAGCAATTCCTGCTTATTTGTACGGCAATTGTTCATGTGATGGTATTTGCACAGGTTGGTAAAAGATTTCCTGCAGAAAAAACAAGCTATATAGACAGTGTTTCGGGAAAAACTATTTATAGATTAACAACAGATGCTACAAGTGATACAAAAATTTATCAAACGCATCCACAATGGACAGCTGATAACCAATACATCATTTTTCGATCGAATAGAACAGCAGATAAAAAATCGCAAGCATTTGCAGTACATGAAGCAACTGGCACTATTATTCAACTTACCGAAGGCAATGTAAATACAGGTAATCTAAACGTTGCTCGTTTATCTAATACTTTGTTCTACATAAAAAATCAACAATTAATTGAATTGAATTTGGATAAAGTATTTGCTGATAGCAAAGCTGGAAAACAAATAGATTCTAATCAATACGAAAAAGTAATTTTTCAATTACCAAAAGGTTATAGAGAAAGCGGAGGTTTTACATTAGATGCAGATGAAACCTTTGCCTACATAGGTTTATCCTATACAGAAGACACTACTAAAAAGTGGTGTATGTCGAGTATCAATTTAAAAACGGGTGCTTATCAAAAAATTGCAGATATCCCTTTTTGGTTAGGTCATATTCAAGCCAATCCATTTGTTAAAGGTGAAATTTTATATTGTTGGGAAACTGGTGGAGATAGTCCTCAACGTATGTGGTTGATACATGCTGACGGAACAAATAATAGACCACTTTACGAAGAAACCAAACAAGAATGGGTAACACATGAAATTTGGCAAGATAAAGACCATGTTGTGTTTAACTTAATGGGGCATCTACCCTATTTGCGTACAAAACCACATGGTTTGGTTCGTTTAAATATCCGTAATAATGAAGTAGAAATGTTTAAAAATGCAGCAAACAGAGGCTTTTGGCATTGTGCAGGAACAACTGATGGAAAGAAAATTGTTGCTGATACCTTTTTGGGCGAATTATATAATTTAGATGTTGAAACAGGAACTTCTACCCTATTAACAACGGGTCATTACGAAGCTACAAACGGAATACCTAAAATTCATAGCCATCATACAATTAGTCCAGATGGCAAAAAAGTATTGTTCAATTCTGGAAAATTTGGAAATACCGATTTATTACTCATTTATCTATAAAAATCATTCATGAAATACAATAAACACAACACGTTTTTAGTAGCAATAACTATAGCAATTATTGGATTATCTTTTTCTTTCTTGGCAGAAAAACCAACACTATACATAATTGGCGATTCTACCGTTCGAAATACCAATAGACCACAATGTGGATGGGGAGAAATGATTGGTGTACACTTTGATTCTGCTAAACTAAACATTTCAAACCAAGCAATGGCAGGTAGAAGCACCAGAACTTTTATTAAAGAAGGAAGATGGGATAAAGTAATCAACAGCATTCAAAAAGGCGATTATTTAATCATGCAATTTGGTCATAATGAAGGTTCTAAACCTGATACTAGCAAAGCAGGTTATAGAGGTGTTTTAAAAGGAATTGGCGAAGAAACAGTTGCTCTTACTTGGGCAAATGGCACAGAAGAAATTGTACATACGTACGGTTACTATTTACGCAAGTTTGTACGTGAAGCAAAAGCAAAAGGTGCTACTGTTATCATCTGTTCTATGATTCCACGAAACGATTGGAAAAACGGAAAAGTATTAAGAGCTGATCAAAATTATGGAAAATGGGCTGCCGAAGTTGCTCAACAAGAAGGTGCTTTTTTTATTGATTTAAACAGTATTACCGCAGAAAAATACGAGGCAATGGGAAAAGAAAAAGTAAATACATTTTTCCCGAATGAACATACACATACCAATGTAGAAGGTGCTACCATAAATGCAGCTTCTGTAGTTGATGGATTGAAAAAAATAACTGATTGTAGCTTAAATATATTTTTAATCAATAAATAAACGACTCAATAATGATGCAAAAGAAAATCTACTTCCCTTTTTTACTGATGAGCATAGTATTGTTTTCATCTTATATTTTATTTCAAAACGATCAAAAACCTACATTATATTTTATTGGTGATAGCACTGTAAAAAATGGCAAAGGAGATGGTGGTGGTGGTTTATGGGGTTGGGCCGATTTTATGAAACCTTATTTTGATTCTACCAAAATCAATCTCCAGAACAATGCTCTTGGTGGAACAAGCTCTAGAACTTTCCAAACCCAAGGTTTATGGAATAAAGTATTAGACAAATTGAAAGCAGGCGATTATGTAATGATTCAATTTGGGCATAATGATACAAGTCCGATCAACGATTCTACAAGAGCAAGAGGAACTATTAAAGGTGTTGGAGAAGATACGGTAGTGATTGAAAACATTTTAACCAAGAAAACCGAAATAGTATATACTTATGGTTGGTATTTAACCAAATTTATCACCGATATTCAAGCCAAAGGTGCAACTGCAATTGTTTGCTCACCAGTTCCAAGAAACGGTTGGAAAAATGGAAAAGTAAATCGTAATGAAGGAAATAGTTATGGTGGTTGGGCAAAACAAGTGGCAACAAAAACCAATAGCTATTTTATTGATTTAAACGCCATTATTGCCGATCAATACGATGCTTTGGGCGAAGAAAGCATCAAGGCATTTTTTCCAAAAGACAATACACATACAGGTAAAGATGGGGCTATTTTAAATGCAGCATCTGTAATTACAGGCTTAAAAAGTTTACCGAATTGTAGTTTAAATAAGTATTTGTTATCGAAATAATAATGCCCTTTTTGTCTAAGAAAATTCAATACATGCTTCAGTCACTTACTTATTGCATCCTATTTTTTTGCAGTCTTCAATGTATTTCTGCACAAACAATTATTGGTTATGGTTGGGCAAAAAACGCTGTAAATACAACCATTTTTAGAAAAAATTCGGTGGTAAGTGGTAAAGGTTTTCAATTTGTATCGTACTACGATAGTGTAGGAAATGTGGTGATTGCCAAAAGAAAACTAAATACCCAAGATTGGCAAGTGAAGCAAACGCAATTTAAAGGAAATGTAAAAGATGCACACAATGTTATCAGTATGATGATTGATGGAAAAGGCTTTTTGCACCTATCATGGAATCATCATGGCAATCAATTACACTATGCAAAAAGTAAGCAACCACTTTCTTTAGATTTTTCTAATGAAATGCCAATGCTTGGTAAACAAGAACAAAAAGTTACGTATCCGGAATTCTTGAAATTTTCAAATGGAGATGTACTGTTTTTATATAGAGATGGAAGCTCTGGAAATGGCAATTTGGTAATGAATAAATACAGTACCAAAACACAGCAATGGCAACGCTTACAAGATGTTTTAATTGATGGTGAAAATAAACGCAATGCCTATTGGCAAGCCTGCATTGATGCAAAAGACAATATACATATTGCTTGGGTTTGGAGAGAATCTGCTGATGTTGCATCGAATCATGATATGTGCTATACTATTTCAAAAGATAAAGGTGCTTCTTGGCAAAAAAGTAATGGCGAAATCTACCAATTACCAATCACAGAAAAATCGGCTGAAGTGGTTGCTAAAATTCCTCAGAATAGTGAATTAATTAACCAAACTTCTATTACTACCGATGAAAAAGGAACTCCATTTATAGCTACTTATTTCAAAAATAAAAACAGTAACATTCCTCAATACCAACTCATTTATTGGGATCAACAACAATGGAATATTCAGCAAATTTCAGAAAGAACAACTCCATTTAGTTTAAGTGGAACAGGCACCAAAAAAATACCGATTGCAAGACCTGTTGTAATTGCTTATCAACAAAAAAAGAAAACTTGTATCACTGTTTTATGTAGAGATGAAGAAAGAGGCAGTGTGGCTTCTGCTTACACTACAACTAATTTATCTACCAACAAATGGATAATTGAAGACTTAAATTATACAAGCCTAGGAAATTGGGAACCGAGTTACGATACGGAATTATTTAAGCAGAAAAAACAGCTGCACATCTTTATACAGCGAACAGGACAAGGTGATGGTGAAAAACTTGAAAATATTGCTGCTCAACCAGTTTCCATTATAGAAAAAAAATTACCCTAAAAGCATGAACAAACAAATACAATTACTTATTCTTATTATTCTAACAACTACTATTTCTGTTGCACAAACAACGATTAATTTATCGGGAAAATGGAAGTTTCAGCAAGATGATCAAGATTTGGGAATAACTGAAAAATGGTTTGCAAAAAAACTGCAAGATGCAGTGGTTTTACCAGGTTCTATGATGCAAAATAACAAAGGCAACCCAGTTACGTTACAAACAAAATTCACAGGTAGCATTTATGATAGTAGTTGGTATTTCAATCCAAGATTTGAAAAATATCGTCAACCCAATAACCTACATTTTCCTTTTTGGCTTACTCCAAATAAATATTATGTAGGTGCAGCATGGTATCAAAAAGAAATCATTATTCCTGCATCATTTTCTCAACAACAAACTCGATTGTTTTTAGAAAGATGCCATACAGAAACTATGGTTTGGGTAGATGAACAATACATAGGCACACAAGCATCTTTAGTTGCACCACATGAATACTTTTTACCAGCTACAATTTCACCCGGTAAACATACCATTACTATTCGTGTAGATAATAGAATAAAAGAAGTAAATGTTGGCCCAGATAGTCATAGCATTACCGACCATACTCAAGGCAATTGGAATGGAATTGTTGGCAAAATTCAATTAATAACAACGCCTAATACCTTTATAAAAAACGTTCAGATTTTTCCAGATATTGAACGTAAAATAGCTGTTGTAAAGGTTATAAAACAAGGAAAAGATGCAGTAAATCTGAGCATCAATACAGTATTAAAAGGAGATAAAAATGTACAAATTCCAACCATTCGTTTAGCCGTTGATGCTTTTTCGAAAGATACCATTATAGCTACTGTTAAATTGGGAGATAAAATGAAGTTGTGGAGTGAATTTACACCCAATATGTATGAATTAACAGCTCAGTTAACCTTAAAAAATGGGATTCAATCAATGCTAAAAACATCTTTTGGAATGCGTAGTTTTAAAACCAAAGGACAACAATTTACCATTAACAATCAAAATACATTTTTAAGAGGTACAGTAGAAAACTGTGTTTTTCCACTAACAGGCTACGCTCCTATGAATGTGAATGATTGGAAACGAATTTTTAGAATTTGCAAATCGTATGGACTAAACCACATGCGTTTTCATTCGTATTGTCCACCAAAAGCTGCATTTGAAGCAGCCGATGAATTGGGTTTTTATTTGCAACCAGAGGGGCCAAGTTGGGCAAATCATGGGTCATCTATTGGTGATGGCAAACCAATAGACCAATACATTTATGATGAAACCATTCGTATGGAAGAACGTTATGGCAATCATCCATCTTATTGTATGTTGGCTTATGGCAATGAACCAAAAGGTAGTAAACAGGTAGAATATTTAACCAAGTTTATTCATTTCTGGCAAAAAAGAGATACTAGACGATTATACACAGGTGCTTCTGTAGCAATGAGTTGGCCCTTAGTTCCTGAAAATGAGTTTATGGTAAAATCTGGAGCAAGAAATTTATCATGGAATGCAATGCCAGAAAGTAATTCAGATTATACAAAAGCGATAGAAAAATTTCCGATGCCTTACTTAGCACATGAAATGGGACAATGGTGTGCTTTCCCCAATTTTAAAGAAATTAAAAAATATACAGGCGTTTACAAAGCCAAAAACTTTGAATTGTTTCAACAAGATTTAAGCGATCAAGGTATGCTTCATTTAAGCGACAAACTATTGATGGCTACAGGAAAACTACAAACGCTTTGTTATAAATATGAAATTGAAAAATCGCTCAGAACACCCAATAACGGTGGATTTCAATTATTATCGTTAAACGATTATAGTGGACAAGGCACTGCACTTGTTGGTGTTTTAGATGCTTTTTGGGACGAAAAAGGATATACCAATGCTACTCAATTTTCACAGTTTTGTAATGCAACAGTTCCTTTAATTCGTACTTCAAAATTTGTGTACGCATCTAATGAAACTGCAAAAATTGGTTTAGAATTGTTTCATTACGGAGCAAACAATATTTCTAATGCAATATTCGATTGGCAACTAACCAATAAACAGCAAATAATTATTCAAAAAGGAAGTTGTAAAGCAGCAAATATTGTAACAGGAAAAAATACTTTTATCGATTCAATACAACTTCATTTTAATAATTTAAAACAGGCAGAAGAATTAACTTTTACCGTACAACTACAATCAACAAATATTCAAAACAATTGGCAATTTTGGGTATTTCCTGCAAGCTTACCTGCTATTTCTGAAAACAATATTTATTACGCTAGCGAATACAATAAAAGTGTAGATAGTGTATTGTCAAAAGGTGGAACAGTGTATTTGAATTTGGCAGGAAAAATTAATAAAGGAAAAGAAATAGTGCAACATTTTTTACCTGTTTTTTGGAATACGTCATGGTTTAAAATGCGACCACCACATACACTTGGAATTTTAGTAAATGAACAACATCCTGTATTTTCTAATTTTCCTACAAGTTATCACAGCAATATACAATGGTGGAATATTTTGAATAGAAAACAAGTAATGCACTTAGAAGAATTTCCTAAAAATTTTACACCACTCATTCAGCCAATTGATACTTGGTTTTTGAATAGGCGTTTAGCCATGCTTTTTGAAGCTAAAGTTGGGAACGGAAAAATAATGGTTAGCAGTGTAGATTTTGCTACTGAACAAAATAAAGACATAGCAACCAAACAATTGTGGTATAGTGTTCAACAATATATGCTTAGCAAAAACTTCAACCCAACACAAGAAATTAATGCTCAGTACATCAAAAACTTAGTAGAAAAGCCATCTGTATATGTGTTTGATGCTTATACAAAAGATAGTCCAGACGAGTTAAAACCTAAATTAAACATTACAGCACCAAAATAAAATGAAGCAGCTATTTAATATTACTTTCAAATATTTGGTTTCAATGTATTGCTCTTTGGGTGCTTCAACATTAGTAGCCCAAAGCAAAACAGATGAATATTTGGTGAATACAAATGCATCGAATATTGTAATGTTACAAAACCATTTACAATTGGGAACAAATAAAAACCCAAATGGAAACGAGTTTAGTGCCAATAGTTTTTATTTTACCAAAAACCAACAACCTTGGTATCCTGTAATGGGAGAAATGCATTTTTCTAGAATACCACAAACGGAATGGGAAGCTTCTATTTTAAAGATGAAAGCCTGTGGAATAAATATAATTGCAACTTATATTTTTTGGATTTATCATGAAGAAAAAGAAGGCGAATGGAATTGGAGTAATAATAACGATGTAGCACTATTTTTAAAACTTTGTGCTAAGCACAATATGAATGTTTGGTTAAGAATTGGTCCTTGGTGTCATGGTGAAGTTCGAAACGGTGGTTTTCCAGATTGGTTGCTTACTAAATGTAAAACAAGAACAAACGATACTACTTATTTACGTTTAGTAGGTTCTTTTTTTTACAAAATTCACCAACAAGTTCAACAATATTATTTTAAAAATGGAGGAACTATAATTGGTGTTCAAATAGAAAATGAATATCGATTCAACAATCCAAAAGGTTTAGAACATATACTTACATTGAAGAATATGGCGAAAGCTATTGGTATTGATGTACCCTATTATTCTGCAACAGGTTGGCCCGGTGCAAATATTCAACAAACAGAATTAATACCAGTTTATGGTGCTTATCCTGAAGCACCTTGGGATAAAAGAACTGCCCAACTTCCTTTAAGCAATAATTATTTATTTGATACTTTAAGAGTAGATCAAACAATTGGTGCTGATTTATTGGGTAATTCACCCAAAGACACTACCAATTTTAAAGGATTTCGTTATCCGTATGCAACCGCAGAAATGGGTGCAGGCATTCAAATAACGTACCATCGTAGACCCATTATAAAACCCATTGATGTGGCAGCATTAGCTTATACAAAAGCTGGTTCAGGAGCTAATTTAATGGGTTATTATATGTTTCATGGTGGTTCAAATGCTATTGGCAAATACAGTACGTTACAAGAATCTAAAGCAACAAAATATCCAAATGATTATCCAATCATCAGTTACGATTTTCAAGCACCGATTCAAGAATGGGGACAATTAAATGAGAGTTATCATCATTTCAAACAAATACATTATTTCTTCAATCATTTTGGTAATCAACTAGCAACCTACAATACATTTTTCCCCAATCAAAAAGCATCTAAACCAACAGATACCACTTCTCTTAGATGGAGTGTTCGGGCAAATGCAACAAGTGGATTTATTTTTATTAGCAATTATCAACGACTAGCAAATATGGTTAGTCACAATCAAGTGCAATTTCAAATACAACAAGCTCATTCCATTTTAAAAGTTCCAGAAAAGCCAATTGTTATTCCTGCCAATACAATGTGCATTTTACCATACAATATGAGCATTGAATCTGCAATTTTACAATATGCAACTGCTCAACCATATTGTACACTGAATACAAAAAAAGGCAAAGTATATGTTTTTGCAACGATTGAAGGAATGAAGCCAAGCTTTGTATTTCAATCACAATCCATCAAGCAAATAGTAACAGCTGAAAACAAAATTTTAACCAGTAAAAATGCTATTTCAGTACAAGAAACTAATTTTTTCACCATTACATTTACAAATGGAAAATCGGTATCTTGTTTATTATTATCAGCTAAAGATGCTTTACATAGTTACAAAGCAACTTTTAATCAATTCGATTACTTAATTACATCAGAAGCCGATTTAACCATTTATCCTCAAAAAATATCTATTCACTCTACCAATCAACCAAAATTTTCTTGTACAGTTTTTCCTGCTAAAAACGATTTACAATTTAGCAATGTATTGGTTGAAAAAAATACAAAATTATCACCACTACAAACTGTTTACACGCTGAATTGTAAACCAGAGAAAACAACAGTTGAATGGAAGCCATTCTCTCCTATTCACTTACCGATTGATACAAGTTTAGAAAAAGGTTTGCCGCTATACAAAAAATCGCTTACAAACATAAAAGATGCCGCTTATTATACTATTTCTGTTCCTGCTTCAGTCACCAATAGTCGTTATCCCTATTTTTTAAAAATTAATTATGAAGGCGATACAGAAGCTACATTTTTCAACAATCAATTAATTGCTGATCATTTTTACAATGGTTCATCAGCAATTATTCCTTTAAAACGGTGGTTGAATAAAACAAGCAGTCATCAATTACAAATACTGATAACAGCACTTACCGACCAAGCAAAAATTTATTTTGAAAAAGGAATTAGAGAACCTTTAGAAGGTAAAAAAATAGCCCATTTAAAAAACGTAGAACTAATACCAGTTTATGAAACAACAATGAGTAATTTTTAATCTGAATAATTAAATATTGATTTAAAGCAAATAAACGACCATGAAAAAAATTAGCATTTTTACTCTTTTATTTTTTTGGATAGCATCTAGCTGTTCTGTTGCACAAAAATTACCTGCTAAAAACGAGGTTTTGGCATCCATGCAATTAGCCAATGCTTATTTTATGAAGAAATGGCCAGATGTAAGTAAAACCATTATTACAACAAGAGAACGACCAAGTAATATTTGGACAAGAGGTGTTTATTACGAAGGTTTAATGGCTTTATATGCAA
>Ga0114938_1001562_pt1 | contig 15331 bp, 17 predicted proteins | sample AshMeaBigSpring_FD_88675 | JGI IMG/M metagenome (GOLD analysis project Ga0114938, IMG submission 88675) | Groundwater microbial communities from Big Spring, Nevada to study Microbial Dark Matter (Phase II) - Ash Meadows Big Spring | ecosystem: Environmental > Aquatic > Deep subsurface >...
CAAAAGGTTCTATGACCTAAGCAGATATTCGGAGTCAAACGTGTATATCGTGTAAAAAAAAAGAAGTCTAAAACAAAAAGGAGTTTAAGAAGCCTCTTATTTTCTAAGAGCGCATCTTACAAGTAGATATGACACCACAAGAACTCAAAGAGCTAGGCTCTGTAAATGCGGTGTATCACCAAATATCAGAAGTACCAAGCTATAAACCAGTTTGGAAGCATAGAGCTTCCTCAACCTCGTCTTTCATGGCAAACCCTTTACATTATGTTTTGTGTCAAGGGTTGGATGTTCACTATGGAGCAAATGACAGAACGATCATCGGACATGCGGTGCATGCAGGTGTAGATTATGGGTATTGTAACCAAGGTAAGCGCTTAGGATTATGCATTCGTGTAATACTAAAAGCCATCAAAGATGAATTCATACTTTTGAGTGAAGAATTTAATGGAAAAGTAACCTTAAGGGCGTTGAGCCAAGAAGCGATTCGTGTTTTCAAACCATACTTTAAAGAGGTGATGCCTCACATGAAAGTGTTGGAAAGTGAACGATACTTGGAAATCGATGTTCCAGAAGGAATGTATAAAAATCCTTCCAATTTTGGAAAGGTTAAACTCACTGGGACATTTGATAGGCTCTATGAGATTAATGGTGAACGCGTTATTGGGGATTTAAAAACCTCCGCAAAAACGATTTCTGGTACGATTGAGAAATCAAAAGCACTGCAAAATTATGAAGCTGAGTCTGGCAGTACGGAGTTTGAACTAAAATCACTTGAAAAAGTCATTTCAAAATTCGCTAATGCTAGAGCTAAGCTTTTAGAATTTAACGTGCGGCTCAAAGAGATTACAAAAGCGATAGAAGATGCGTTTAACACGCATAAAGCCACAAGGTCTCTTGAAAATAAAAGAGAAAAACTTTTAGTTGAAATCGTCAAATGGCAAGAGCATTATCAAATGCTAGCAGAAGCAGAAACTAAAAAAGTTCTTTTGGTTGAAAAACTAAAAGCGCTAAACGAGCAGTATCAATCCACGAAAGAAGCCTATGAGATTCAAAAAGCTCAAGCAGATTTAGAGGAGTGTAAAAAAGCTCACAGTTTTCAAGTAGCCTTGTATTCACTCATGTATATGATTGTGACAGGTAACGAGGTCAAAAAGGTACGGTTGGAAAATATTGTTAAAAATAAAACCATCAAAATCCAAATCTTTGAGTGGGAGTTAGATCAAGCAACCATGGAGCGTGCGGAAGAAGCGATTCAATTCGTGGTATCCACCATTGAAGCGTTTTACGACGGTGTCGATCCAAGAGTGTTGTTTAGACCGAATCCATATTCTTATTTTGGGGAGGAGACCAATAAAATAATGAGTCATTTTTGGAGTAAAACATAAAAAGCTTGCGGACAGCATTGTTCACGTAAAAACGTGATGGGCAATGTTCTCCTACAAGCGTATTCCAAAATAGTAATGCAATAACGATTAAATTTTTCTTAATGTTGCCTTGTGGGTAAAGTAAAGTGCCCATAAGGGGAGTACTCTGCTTTGTTCAATGAGGCTTAAATTGAGGTTTAGCCAGCCATTCAAAAAACAAAGGAGATAAAATGAGCACACTGACTACTACAGCAAGAAATGCAGTACAAAACGGGGTTTCAACACAACAAACAGCTTCTTCCATCACTACCATTCGCACCAGTATTGACAAAATGCTTCCCCAGATTGCCAAAGTATTACCAAAGCATCTATCCCCGGAACGCGTGTCTCGTATCGCGATGACAACCATCCAGAAAAATCCAAAGCTTGCAGAGTGTGATGTTAAATCACTCTTAGGTGCCGTTATGGCAGCTAGTCAAGTGGGTTTGGAGGTCGATGATATTTTAGGTCAAGCCTATTTGGTGCCTTTTTGGGACAGTAAAAATCGTCGATTTGCAGCACAGCTTCAAATCGGTTATAAGGGCTTTTTAGACCTTGCGCGCCGATCAGGCCAAGTGGTCAATATTGTCAGCCAAGTGGTGTATGAAAATGATGACTTTGAATTTGAATATGGATTTGACGAAACGCTAAAACACAAACCCGCAACCAGTAATAGAGGTACATGCTTGTATGTGTATGCCTATGCTAATCTGAAAGATGGAGGGCGAGTGTTTGAAGTGTTAACGATGGAGGATGTTGAAAAAGCAAGAATGTCCTCACAGAGCCAAAAAGATTTTAATACGAAGCAAATATCAAAAACACCGATAGGTATTTGGGCGGAACATTATGAGTCAATGGCGCGAAAAACGGCAATTAGGCGCTTGGCTAAATACCTACCACTCTCAGTCGAGATGCTCCGTGCCACTTCGTTGGACGAGCTAAGCGATGGAGGTAAAAAAGTAGACTATTCTGCATTGGTGGAAGGCAATGAAATTACCATTGATGCGATTGCTGTAGAAGATGAGATTCTAGAATACAATGAACAAACAGGTGAGCTTGTAAGCACGAGCGGGGAAACCAACGAAGCTCTAAACAATCCTGTTCAGCAATCTCTAATTTAGAAATAACACGCATGCCTTTGCTCATATTTTAAGCCCCCATACTGTAACGGTACTTTTTTTAGCCTCAATTACATTTTGAGGGGTTTTTACATTCAAAAAGTCGTTTCTCCCATAGGGAGTTTGTACTTAAGCGTACCTACTCCTTTGGGGTAGAGTAGGGCTTATCTTAGGAGGATACTATGTTTAACAGAATAATTATGCTTGGCAATATAACACGGGAGTGTGAGCTGCGCTATTTACAAAACGGCGGTGCCGTATGTACAACCGGATTGGCAACCAATCGACGCTATAACAAGCAAGATGGTTCAAAAGCTGAAGACGTCTGCTTTATCGATATCACATTTTTTGGCAGAACGGCCGAAATTGCAAACCAATATCTCAGCCGTGGCAAAAAAGTGCTTGTCGAAGGACGCCTAAAACTTGAGCAATGGACAGACCAAAACGGCGTAAAGCGGAGCAAACATTCAATCACAGTAGAAACACTGCAAATGATGGAAGGAAAAGCAGAGGGAGGAGGGCAAAAAGAGGATGCGTATGCGACCTCCGCCCAAGAGCCTTCAACACCATGGGTGGATGTACCCGTTGTCGATAAAAGAGATCAGACGCATAGGGCTATTATGGACCTAAACGATGACGAAATACCGTTTTAGTCTGGAATCCCTTCAAACAAAGGGCTAAGGAGTACCATTACGTTGCTCATAGGAGCTTCACCCATAGGGGATAGATTATCCCCTATGGGATAGTACTGTCCTCTTTTAAGATGTCTTATGGAGGACAAAACAATGAGAGGTTTAGTGGCAATCATAGTGATGATCGTAGGTCTTTATGGAATAGGCTTTTTGGAAGCTCTTGAAGCAACGGATACACTCAAAATACACCTACAAGATAAAAGTTTTACTGAGACCAATAGGCTTTTAGCAAAACGACTAGAGGCTCACCAATGACTTCACTGTGTCATAGGTTTAACAAGAAATGGAAATGTTTTAGTGTTCTTTTGATGAATTACCACACAAAAGAGACCCAGATTATTGATGTTTTTGCTTTAAATGCAGGACAAGCAGGTTTTTTAGCGATGCGACAATCGTATCTTATGCCCGTAGGGGTAGAAAAGGTTACAGAAAAACAATGAAAGGAGGCAAGAGATGAGTATGAAGGCGAGCAGAGAAGCTGTGGCTTGCGCACTTTTAAGCTGTGGTTATCGAATCAACCGTGCGTGGAAGTTTTGCGCGAGGGATGAAAGAACCCCTTCAGCAACGATATTTAACGATGGAATGATTCATGACTTTGGAGACGGTTTCCACGGCGATCTTGCCGACTTTTTAGAGCAATTCAAAAACATGCAAAAAGGGGAGGCGCTCAAAGAGGCCAGACGGCTTCTGGGTCTTCCTATAACAATGAATTTCTCAGAGTATGAGAAGCCGACCCTGAAAAAGTCAGGTTTTATCAGCGAAGAGTTTATTATGGCATTTGAGGTTGAGCGAAAAGGTAACTTTAATAGGTATCTTGAGCTTTTAGACCAAGCAATGCCAGCATTGACTCGGCCACAACAAAAAATCATTGCACAAAAGTACAACATAGGGTACAGCAAACAAGCTGACCGCCTCATTATGCCCATCAGGGACGAGGAGGGCAGATGCGTTACTCTTTGGAAATACAACAAATACCCTAAAAGCTATGTCGACAAAGATGGCAAAGAGGTTGAACCTTCAAAAGTCACCTTTACCAAAGGCAGAGAAAGAGTGCCATTTAATCTTGTAGACTTAAAAAAGTATCGCAAAGATATGAATGGTTGGGTGTTTTTGTGTGAAGGTGAAAAAGATACGCTTAATGCTCTTGGAAGAGGGTATAGAGCTGTAACGTTGGGTGGGGCTGGTGAACGCATTGCAGAAAAAGACTTATATCTTTTTGAAGGCTTAAAAATGGTTATCGTATATGATTATGATGAAGCCGGAAGAGTAGGGGTATATGGACAGACAAATACGCATGGAGAATACAAAGCTGGCGTGTTGGATCAACTGCAAAAAGTGGTCAAAGAAGTCAAGGTATGGGATTGGGAGCTTTTGGCTTTACAAGAACAGCTTGAACTTTATAAAGGGTACGATTTTACAGACTGGTTGTGCACTAAAGCCCTACAAGGAGAATATATTCAAAAGGAAAACGCGTGAAAGAGGAATTAAAAAAATCTGTACGATTCTTTTTCTCTGAAATGTTGGACGTAAAAAATAGTTACGAATCATTATCGATAGCAGAGAAAGCAGAATTTGGAAAGATCATAGCGTTTGGATTGTTTGTGAATGGAGCTTACGGACTCTTGCATGGAAACATTTTTGATTTCCCCGTCGTTTTCGTATCGGTGTATGCTATAATGAAAGCAATAAAACTCGAAAAGGAGAGTAGATGATTAGTTCGCTGATATCTTTAGCCGTAGCGCTAGGCGTTGCCTATTACATTTTTCTCTTATCGGAAAAAAATAAAGCTTCTCGTAAACACCACACGCACCATTAACCAAAATCCTTCAATAGAGCATTGTTCACTATAACACCGATTAAGTTCGGAGGATATTTTACATGCTAAAAAAACTTTCTAAGAAGATTTTGAACAAGCACACTCGCCTTAAATGCTTCATAGACACATGAGAGTATTCCCAAAAAGACTATAAATGTTGAAAACACGACGTCTTGGGAGCTATCGCTTTGAAAGAGCATAAGGGCAGTTACGATTAAGAAAATGCCAAGAATGTAGCCATTTGGAAACATTGGGGTGTTTTCTCCACAATTCATTTTTAAAAGTATACCCAAGGTGGGAGCAAGAATCTTCCACTTTGGGAGAATTTTGCTCAAATTTAACCCTTTGGGCAAAAGGATACAGTATGGTACTTACAACACGAGAAACCACGAAAGTTCTCTTTTGGTCAGTGGCGATGCCAATTTCAATGGCTGTTTTAGTCGGCCTTACAATGGGAGCGCCTTATTCTAGTCTATCGGGGATGCTCTTACTGCTGGTTGTTGCACAGATTTACCGTGAGCTTGATGCCCCTAAATACGAGGCATTCAAACGATATGCGTCAATGATGTTTTTTCTTTTTGCTATGGCGTTAGCAGGCTGGGCAGATCGATGAAACCCCTTAGCGTATTGAGTGGCGGAACAATCGTTATTAAACCATGTAAGAAGGCACAAAAATGATGACATTTGAGACATTTATACACCAACATGCACTGCTAGGTATCTCGTTTGAAGCGTACCTTTATAGAATGGCCGATAGGTTTAGTGCTAACTATCAAGGAGGATACTGGAAGTCTAAATCCTTAGAGGGTTGCCACGATTTCTTTTATTTAGAGCTTGACGATGACACCTTGTATACCATTTCCAATGATCAAAACGATTATGACAAAGGTCCAATGGATAGTAAAGTATACAGCTTGAGTATTTTTGCGTATGCACTTAATACCTTTGGGTATCACCTTTATAACCAAGGAAGGATTGATGTATCAGAAGTTTTCTTTCGTATGTATCAGTTCGTCTTTGCCAATGCCCTTGTTATTCTAGGCGATGAAGAAAAACACGCACAATTTTATTGGTTTTTAGACTAAGTTCACTCCAAGAGGGAGTCGGTCAGTTTTGGCTCCCTCTTTGGGTAGCCAAATGGTTACTCAAAGGAGGGTGACAATGTGCTATATGAGAGAAAAATATGACAAAAAATGCTTCAAACAACCCATAGACACGGTGTTTAGGCGCGGTATTGAATCAATCACTAAGCAGGAGCATTAGCATGATAGGGGTGGAGATTTACCTTGTATTGGTGCTGTTGTTATCAGGCAGCATGGTTGTTTTCAACACGAAAGCATTGGAGAAAAAGTCGCTGTTTGAAGTGGGGGTGTTTTTTGCATTTATCCCGATAACGGCCATCATCATTTTAATTGAAATGATCTTTGAGGAGAAAAGAAAATGAGCAGCGTGTTAAATTATCAAGGACGAATCCTTAACCCTCTTGATTTAAAAGATGAGGATTTTGAGAATTTGGGGATGCAGCTGGCTATCACGCTTAGTCGTGTTCAGCGCTTTTGGGCGCAATGTCGGGAAAGCTATACGGTGGCACAACATTGTTTATCAATGGTTGGGCTGTTTGAAGGTGACGTTGAAGCGCAAAAATGGGCACTAGGCCATGAGGTTTTTGAAGGACTAACAGGGATGGATGTCCCCTCTCCGATTAAACACAGCCTAGCCTATTTGCCCTACAAAGAAGCCGAAGATAGAGCTATAGAGCAGTTTGCAAGGCTCTATAGCCTAACACCACCCATGCCCTTAGAGGTTAAACAAGCCGATAAGGCGTTAATGGTGATGGAAGCAGAAGCACTAATGCCCTTTAATGCACACATCAACTGGAGAGATATCGCAATCCCTCAAGGGCTTTTGTACAAATTAGGAGCAAGCCCTGATGAAATCAAACGAGATTTTATCAACCTATGGCAAGCTTTGTTTGGAAGAATATAATCATCCATAAAACCGTTTAACTCCATAAGGGAGTTTTAGCCACTTGGCTATCTGCTCCCTTATAGGGAGAGGTATGCCCTTTCCGTGCGACTTGTTGAACAGTGAAAAGCTGTTCTAGCCTCGTATTCACGGGGTTAAACTAATAATTTGAAGAGTGGAATGAAGGCGTAACGTCCTGAAACGCTCTCCCTAATACTCCGATAGGCGGCAAGCTTCGTTAAAAGCAAACTGTCTAAAGCTCGGTGAAGACGGCTGAGAGGATACCCAAACAGATTAAGCTGTGGAAAAGCGAACCAGAGGTGGTCGAGTATCTGATAGGTCGGGGGTCTATAAAATTCCCATGGTGAGAATGTGCTATGGCACTGACGAATTTCCGAATGTAAGGGTCTAAAGGCATAACATACAGAAATGTATATCCTAGTAATAGGGCAAGTATGGAAGAATAAGAATGGTAAGTATAAAACTCCATATACCGTTAAAGGCGGTATCAAGCTTGCAGGCTCAGAGGAAACACCTAAAGGAATATGTACAGATAGAATTATTGGAACAAGGTAAGCGTTGAACGTGGAGATTTAACGATCAGTGAAACGTTAGAACAGATAAATCCGTAAGATATTAAAGTTCTTTAATCAACGTGAAAGTGAAGCCATGAGCGATGAAGCTTCTGTAATGGAAGTGGAGCAAAGGGCTTTAGCCATTGTACTAATACAAGTACCAATTATAACCAACATCAAAGGTTCGAGTATGACTAAAAGAGGCGAAATTCAGCAATGAAAGGAGCCGACTTTGAGTAAAATCATAGAGAACCCAAAGCGACAAACATTACGCAACAACGAATATTATGACTTTCAAGTAGTTCAAGATCAACTCTATGCACAAAGCCTTAATGGCAAGATATTTACCAATCTAATGAGTAAAATCACCGATAGGAACAATGTCTTATTAGCATATAGAAACATCAAGAAAAACACTGGAAGTAACACCAGAGGAACGGACGGTAAAACGATTGCTTATTTAGCAAGAATGGAATCAGATGGACTCGTTAAGTTTGTTGAAGCGAAATTAAGAAATTACCAACCCCAAGCGGTACGCAGAATAGAAATACCAAAGTCAGATGGGAAAATGAGACCTTTAGGAATACCTACCATCAGTGATAGGTTAGTCCAGCAATGTATACTTCAAGTGTTAGAGCCAATTTGTGAAGCCAAGTTCTATAAGCACAGTTATGGATTCAGACCTCTAAGAGGAACGAAACATACCATAGCCAGAGCTTATTTTCTAGCCCAACAAACAAATCTACACTATGTCGTAGACGTTGATATCAAAGGCTTCTTTGACAACATTGACCATGGTAAATTGCTCAAACAATTATGGACATTAGGAATAAGAGATAAAGCACTCATTGCTATCATCTCTAAACTCCTAAAGGCAGAAATTAAAGGAATCGGTACTCCAGAGAAAGGAACTCCCCAAGGAGGTATCATATCGCCCTTGTTATCAAATGTCGCTCTTAATGAGTTTGACCACTGGATAGCAAGCCAATGGGAAGGAATGCAAACTGTACACGACTATACCCAAATCCGAAATGGAAATATGGATATAAGCCATAAAATCAGAGCATTAAAACAATCTAATCTCAAAGAGGTCTATATCGTAAGATATGCCGACGACTTCAAACTCTTCTGTAGAAACCATAATCACGCAAAGCGTATCTTTGAAGCCACAAAATTATGGCTCAAAGAAAGACTAGGACTTGAAATAAGCCCTGAAAAGTCGAAAATAGTCAATCTTCGGAAAAACTATTCAGACTTCTTGGGCATCAAGCTCAAAGTCACCACAAAGGGTAAAGTAAAGAATAAAAATGATAATAAATGGGTTGTGAAATCTCATATAGGACTAAAAGCCTTTAAAAAGATTCTACTAGCCATGAGAAAACACGCAAAGGCTGTGCAGAAACCAAAAGATTCAGGAAAAAGCGCAGTCATGCGCCTGAACTCCTATATCATCGGTGTACACAATTACTACAATTGTGCCACTAACTGCAACTTAGACTTTAGTGCAATCGCCTATCGTACTCGTTCAATCCTCAAGAATAGATTGAAACCACGCAAAACAAAAGAAAAAGAACCTATACCAAAATACATAATGGATATGTATGGAAAGAGTAAACAGCTTCGGTTTGTTTATGATACGCCACTTATCCCCATAGGATACGCTCAACATCAGATAACGAGTTTCCAATTTAAAGGATACTCGGTTTATAAACAATCAGATAGAGAACAGATCCACACCGAACAAAAAGCAGTACCAACTGAAAATCTGAAATACTTAGTAGCTAACCCCGTAAGAGGTCAATCTGCTGAATACAACGATAATCGGATATCGCTCTATGTCGGACAATATGGAAAATGTTATGTACTAGGTGATACGTTAGACGTAGATGAAATTCACTGTCACCACAAGAAGCCTCGTGCCTTAAATGGTAAGGATGAATACAAGAATTTGGTCATTGTACATGAAAATGTACATAGGCTTATTCATGCTACGGATGGCGAAACAATAAATAGGTATACCAATCTTTTAGAGCTCAACGCTGAACAACTTGAAAAAGTGAATAAGCTTAGAGTTCTTGCAGGGAATCAATTGATAGCTTAGGGATTTTCTTATGATGTTATTAGGTTGCAGTTAGAAAGGTTAATACACTGGTGGAACGCCGTGTGCGGTGAAAGTCGCATGCACGGTGTGAATGGGGGGAAAATCTGGAGATTATATCAAAGGATTACCTATCCATATCAAGGAGAAAAAAATGAAAAATAATCAAGTCTTTGCGCTTATTCTTAAGAGCATAGGTGTAGCAACAACATTCCACAAATGTGGTGATGTCTATAAAACACACAATACCCCTATCCAATACATCTTTGACGCAACGCAGCAAAGGATTACCTGCATCAAGCCTATCACGGTCTTTAATGGCTATGAGTATGCAAAAGAGTATGTGAATGAGCAATACGCACTAACACACAGTGATGGTCGTATTTGTTTATCACGCGTGTAGGGGGTGTGGTATGTTTTTCTTTTGTCAATGTTGTGGGAGAGCCTTAAGCAATCCCATCTCGATGTTAAGAGGATTTGGACCCGAGTGTGCCCATAGATTAGGCATTGGGTCTGCGCAGGATGGTGTGAGATTGACGCGCCAACAACGAAGAAGGGACGGGTCAGCTAGGCCAACCCAAACAAACATTTGGGACTTTTTCGCACACATGGAAGGAGAGAGAAGATGTGTATCATAATTTCTAAACCCAAACATAAAACGATCCCAAAAGAGCATCTTGTCAATTCGTACGCCAACAATAAAGATGGTGTCGGCATCATGTATGCGCAAGAGGGTCGCGTAAAAATAGAAAAATGGCTCAATCAAGATTACGACAAATTTTTGCTGCGTCTTGCAGAGCTGGAAAATAAAAACGTGGTCGTTCACTATCGAGCAGCCAGTGTTGGAGGGGTTAATCTAAGCAATGTTCATCCGTTTTGGGTGTTTGAAAACAAGATGGCAATGTGTCATAACGGGACGATTTCAAAAGCAAAAGAGCTTGCAAAAGAGGGCGAGTCTGACTCGTGCGCTTTTGCAAGAATGCTCTCAGAAATGCCCGCTGATTTTCTGGGACGTCATGGTCTGGTGTTGATGATGAAAGAGTACATTGGCACCCAATCAAGACTGGCGTTTTTAGATGAAAATGGAACGATTGCCATTATTAACAAACAGCTAGGCAAAGAGATTGATGGAATTTGGTATTCCAACGACTACTTTGAGCGGGTGTATCGAAACAGAGGCAGTGGTGTTGAATTTCCAGGCTGTTCCAATGACGCACAATGGTTTGATCGCAAGATAAATACAAACATTGAGGCGTATGGAGGCATTTTTGAATTTGACAGAACATCGCCGATGGCTACGGTGCCTTTGAGATACAAAGCCATCAATAAAGCACTCAGTGACACAAAAGCAAATACAGTCTATGTATTTACGTATGGCACGCTCAAACGAGGATACTGCAACAATAGATGCCTTGGAAAAGATGCGAAATTCATTGGAAATGCGGTGACAACATCAAAATACCCAATGCTTGATGGCAGCTTCCCTTATATGTTGGACAGGCCAAACGAAGGTCATTGTATTAAAGGTGAAATGTGGGAAATACCAATCAAGCAACTCTTATTAGAGGTAGATAGGCTAGAGGGGTATCCCACACATTATCTAAGACGCGTGATTGAAGTGGTCACAACAGCAGGTGTTTATAAAGCGATTACTTACTTTAAAGCCAAGGTATCCTCACACGATCTTCAAAAAAACACCATCAGCGAATGGATAGGGCAAGGAAGCGTGTTTCATTCAAACATTGAAGATGCGTACTTAAGCGATAAATTGGACGATGACTATGAAGATGAACTCGATTATACAGACTACAGGTGTCATGCCTGTGGATATAGTGCTAAAGGTGCCATATTTATGGAGCAAGGATGTTGCCCACAATGCATGTCGTCTGATATTGAAATAGCGTTTTAACAAACAACTACCCCAAAAGAGGGAGAGATATTCTCCCTCTAGGGGGTGGTATGTCTTTTTTTCTTTGGGCCAATCTCAAGGAGAAAAACCATGTTAACACTACTAAATGCCATAAATAACCAAAGGATTTCTCAGTTAAGAGAGTCATTGGTTCCCCTGAATGCAGCCAATGCGGTAGACGTTCTTTCTCACATCGTCCAATCTAGCATGACACACTACACGATTTCTATTTTTGTAGCAGAAGTGTTGTATTGGTGTGAGGATACGCAAATGTATGCCCAGAACCATCGAAGTAAATACCCAAAGGTTCTTTACCAGGCTTTAGAAATAGCGGGTGAGCATGCATCGGATAGCCTAAAAATCAAACTAAAGGCTGTTGGCCAAAAGGTGCGACGTCTTAAAGAGCTTTTGAAAACAGAATCAAATCCCAATAAAAAAGATACCACCGGTAATAGTGCCATGCACTATGCGGTAGAACTTGGCCTAAACAGTGTTGTAAAGGGCTTTTTGATTATTGGTGGCGATATGAATCTTCTCAATCGTCAAGAAGATACCCCTTGTCACATAGCCGCAAGACTTGGACGAAGAGTTCTTTTGGAAGAAATTCTTTTTGGGCGCTCAATGGAAGAAAAAATTGACTGGGAAAAACAAGGTCAAAAGCTCGATGCACTGATGCAAAGCGAGTGGGGCAATGCCAGATGGATACTCTTGATGTTTAGAAGGCTCAACAAACCTCTTGCAGAGGGATTGGTTTGGACAGAATTTATGGATGAGCCGCTTCTTATTGAAGAAGCCATCCGCGTGGATTATTGTGGGAGAATAGTATGGGCTCCTAAAGATTCATGCGAAAAATGTCCCTGCTGCTCAAAGCTTGTTTACCAAGGAGAATTAATAGGTTCTATCGCATGTCAAACATGCATGGAAGATGAAATAAAAGAGATCAAAGATGAAGTCTCTGGCAAAAATATTCCCTTACGTTTTGCAAAAAGAACACGCGAGGGTATTGTAACACACCAAGATACATCGGTTGAATGTAAGGTGAGAGGGTACCATTGTAGACCATGTCTCAATTTTTTTAAGCTTCCAAGCGAGCCAAATGCAAAACGATTTTATGGTTTTGAGTTAGAGCTTGTTTTAGAAAACCAAAAAAGAGTGATAGTGGCTTCCACCTGTATCGATGTAAGGGCAGGAAATGAATTGTATATGAACGCTGATAGTTCTATTCGTGCGCATGATGAGAATGGTGAGACATTTGGAAGTTTAGGCTCAAGCTTTGAGCTGATTTCGCATCCAATGACCCTTGGGTACATCAAAGAGTCTAAAAAGCTAGACGAGGCCTTTTATGTCTTGCAAGATGCAAGGGCACGATCGTTACAGAATAGCTCAACGGGATTACACGTTCACATCTCACGCGAAGGGTATAAAAATAATGAACATATGCAGCGGTTTCATACATTCTTTTACGCACCACACAATGCTGGTTTTATAGAAAATATGGCTGGACGGGCACGAAATGGTTATCAAAACAGTCGTCAATCTACGCCACCCTCTAATTTTATTGGCGGTACACGCTATGAAATGCTGAACTACAACAATAGCAATACGGTTGAAGTTCGGCTCTTTAAAGGAGCTGTTGGTAAAGATTGGTTGGTTGAGAAAGTTGAATTTCTTGATTGTTTAATCGAGTTTTGTGAGACGGATAGTGCGTTGATGGTTGAAGAATTTGAAGCCTTTGCATACAAGCAAGGTGCGTATGAAGGTGAAGGGAAAAAGAGGAAGTTTGTTTACACCTATCCTCAGCTTATAAGCTTTTTTGAAATCAAAAAGGCAAAACAAAAATCCATTCCATTTTTGTATGTAGCGTAATCAGTAGCGTTGCTTCGGCTAACCCAATGAGGGAGTAGGTTATTCCCTCTTAAGGGTAGCTCTATTCTCTTGGAAATGAATGTCTAGGAGGACAAAGAAAATGGCAACGTTAGTATTTGAAACAGCACGTCAGGGAAAAATCGCACTAGTGAATCATTTTTATGATAATAAAACGGGCGAAGAGATTGATTATATTGAAAACAATTACAATGCAGTATGTGGTCATATGTCTCACAATATTGAACAATATTGTGATGCGCCACGATTCATTGCTATTGAGGCAATCGAGGCTTTTCGTGAGTTTTGTGGCGTGGAGGATGCGTAATGGAAAAGGAAATTTTTACAGTCATTATAGTTTTAGTATTTGGTGGTATTGATTCAGTAGAGACATTTGCAACCCAAGAAGAGGCGAATCGTCGCATCATTGAATGGGCAAACGAAAACAATCCAGATGGCATCTCTTTTGAGACAGCATTTGAAGCGTTGGAGTGGTTTAGAATCAATGATGAGCTAGTCGATAATACAATCCAGCTCTACACAAGCACAATCAATCACAAAACATCAGGCATTAATTCAATAAGGATACGAAATACCAAAATATCGTGAAATTGTTATTGGATTTATGAAGCATTTCTACATTCAAAAAACTAGCTTTTGCCATTAGGCATTTAACCTCTAGGGTTGCATTTCTTCCCTAGGGGGAATGCCGTCCTTAAACACACAAGGAATAGATAATGGAAAATACAGTAAATATGAGCATGGAAGATTATATGGACTCATTAGCAAACGATATCGAGCAAATCAAAGCACATCCCCAAAACGGATGTTGTGATGGTGTGGAGGCTGAAGTTCTTGAAAATGTTTTAGGTATTATGAACAAGCACTTTGGTGACTATGATACGTTTTGTTCAGAGAATAAAGCTATGGCTGAGTTTTTAACCTTCCTTGGCTATCCCCAAGAGCAGATTAGTGACATTGCTAACGGAGGAAATCCTAAAACGGAAATTCAACTTCTAAAAGAAGAGATTTCCGAAATGGAAAAACAACCAATGGCAAATGCAGATGCTATTGCAAGATTTAAAAGAAAAATTGAGTCTTTGCAAAATATAACTATCCCAAAGGATGTCATAGCAGAAATAGAGACGAGAAGTAGACAAAATGCTTTGATGGATATTTATGCAAACCTTCCAGATAGAGAGACTGAAGCGTTGTGGGAAGCCATCATGCAAGGTGATGGTTTTGATCATGAAGATATTGTCCTATGCGAAAAATACGAGAACGAACCTCTTGAAGATATATGTGAGGCACTAGAAGTTCTCTTTTGTGGATACAAAAGACATGCTCTTGACGCAATTAGTTTGTTTAAACAAGCCATCAAGCCAATTCAAACTGAAAATAGAATATCTCTTTATCGAACAAGCGTACAAGAACTCTCCAAAGATGTGATTGCGATGCTTGATGGAGAAGCGGACTACATTTATACTGGTTTAGGTCAAGGTTCAATGATTTTTGATCTAGATACGCTTAAAAATATGCTCTCTTCTTGCGAAGAAGATAGTGGAATTGAGAGAGGCAAGTATAGAAGCAATTTTATATATTGTGAATTTAATTCCCTTATTGAAAAAGTGGCAATGAATGGTTGCAGCGGATTGATTTTAAGAGCGTTGTAGGAGTTTGCATACACTAATACGCAAAAGGTTTCAACTAAAATGTAGATTCTAGCCAGAAACGCTTGGCGCACTTCCTCATTTAAAGCAGTATATACGACTTAAAAATCCTCTAATATAGGGGTGTTACAGTGTAGCCCCCACTCAGTTTAGAGAGATTTGATAACCCAAAAGTTCCCCCGTATGGTGGCTGAAATATAAAGATTTCGCCCCCTAAAAGGA
>Ga0114938_1001563_pt1 | contig 15322 bp, 13 predicted proteins | sample AshMeaBigSpring_FD_88675 | JGI IMG/M metagenome (GOLD analysis project Ga0114938, IMG submission 88675) | Groundwater microbial communities from Big Spring, Nevada to study Microbial Dark Matter (Phase II) - Ash Meadows Big Spring | ecosystem: Environmental > Aquatic > Deep subsurface >...
ATGCCGCCCACGCCCCAGCCGACGACGCCGAGGCCGTTGATCATGGTGGTGTGCGAGTCCGTTCCGACGAGAGTGTCCGGATAAAACACGCCGTCTTTTTCCAGCACGCACTTGGCGAGGTATTCGAGATTCACCTGGTGGACGATGCCGATGCCGGGTGGCACGACCTTGAAGGTGTCAAAGGCTTGCTCGCCCCACTTGAGGAATTCGTAACGCTCGCGGTTGCGGTGAAATTCGAGGTCGAGGTTCTTTTCCAGCGAGTTGCCGGTTCCGGCGTAATCGACCTGCACCGAGTGGTCCACGACGAGGTCCACGGGCACGAGCGGCTCGATCATTTTCGCGTCCTTGCCCATGGCGTGGACGGCGGAGCGCATGGCGGCGAGGTCGACTAGAAGAGGCACGCCGGTGAAGTCCTGGAGCACGATGCGAGCGACGACGAAGGGGATTTCATAGTCACCGGGATTCTTCGCGTTGTAGTTGGCGAGGTTCTGGATGTCCTTGTTGGAAACCTTGAGACCGTCGTTGTTGCGGAGGAGGGATTCGAGCACGATCCGGATGGAAACCGGCAGCTTGGAGAGATTCGGGAAACCTTGTTCGGCAAGAGCGGGCAGCGAGTGGAGTTTTCCTTCGGAACCGGAGCCGGTGGTGAAAGTGCGGAGCGTGTTCATTGGTGGGTAAGCGGGAATCGGGGAAGCGGCATTCGTGCCATGCCGCACGGGGAAGTCGGGCGGAGGTTAGGAAAGGCGCGGGATTTGTCAAAAATCGATTGAGCCCCCCGGGGATCTTCCGTTGCGGGGGCGGCGGGACGGGTGTTGGATGGCCCGGTGAGCTGGGTGGTTGAATGGTCCGCGTTCGCGGCAGTGATCGCGCTGGGGCAGTTCAGTCCCGGACCGGACATGATGCTGCTCACGCGGACGGCGTTGCGCGAGGGCCCCGCGGCGGGGTTCAGGATGGCGGCCGGAATCTCGTGTGGCCTGCTGGTCCATGCGACGCTCGCGGTGGCCGGAATGGCGGTGATGTTCCAGCGTTTTCCCGTGCTTCGCGCCGCCCTCCAATGGCTGGCCGCCGGCTATCTCGCGTGGCTGGCCCTCCGCATCGCCAGGGAGCGCTTCGTCATCTGGTATTCCGGAGCGGTGCTTGAGAACGCCTCCCCCGCCGGGACGCATCCCCCTTTTCTCAGGGGACTTCTCTGCAATCTCTTCAATCCGAAGGTCGCCATCTTCCTCGCTGCGGTTTGTGCGCCGTTTCTCGCGGGCAGGCATCCGAAGTGGTGGCCTTTCGCCATCTGGGCGACCATCGTGGGCCTCGGGCTGGGGCTTTGGGCGTTGTGGGTCCTGCTGCTTCAATGGAAACCGCTCCGCCATTCCTACGAGGTGGCTTCCGGCTGGATCGACGCGGTTTTCGCGGTGCTGCTGTTTGGCCTGGCGATTCGCCTGGCGCTGGCCGGCTGAGACGAAAAAAAGGCCCCGCGGGGTGCGGGGCCTCTGAAGAAAGCGGTGTTTACGCAAGGGCGCTTACTGGAAGGTCGGGCTCTTGTGTTGGGTGAAGTAGCCGTCACCGACGTACATCGTGCCGTTGTAATCCGGCAGCGGCCCGGAATCCGGCGGCAGCGGGATGTTTCCGTGGGTGGCGTCCTCGGGCTGCGAATAGGCGATGCTGACGGGGGTGCCGACCTTCACGAGGCGGAAGAATTTCGGCGCGAGGTTCTCATGCATGCGGATGCAGCCGTGGGTGCAGGGGTGATGCTTGATCCAGCCGGTGTGGAAGCCGTAGTTCGGCTTGAATTCGCACCAGTAGGGCATCGGAGTACCCTTGAACGACCATCCGGCCGGGCGCTTGGCGAGGTAGGTCTGCTGGATCTGGTTGCCGCTGTAGGCGTAGCCGTGGGTGTTCGCGCGGTGCTTGTGCTCCTTGTTGAAGATCCGGAAACTTCCGGTCGGCGTGGAGGAGCCCGGCGCTCCTACGGAGACCGGCATGGCGAGCAGCATTTCCGAGCCTTCCATCACGTAAACGCGCTGTTTGCTGAGGGATACCTTGACGCGCACGTTGGAGGGATTGGACGGCAGTTTGGCCGGGCGGTCATAGGCGTGATACGCGGCCAGGCCGGAGCCGCCGGAGCGGGTGGTCGAACAGGAAGGCAGCAGGGCCACGGCGGATGCGGCGGCGGCGATGGTGAGGAGTCGTGTGAGGATCATGGTGACGGGAATTGGCGGGAGATTTGCAGCGATTTCAAAAAAGGCAAGCCAAGGGAGAAGATCACCTGGCGCGTTCCCAGGATTCGACGCGGCTGTTCACGAACCACACCGAGGCGACGCGGTAGGGAATGTAGGCCACCTCGGGGCCCATGCCGAAGCCGAAACCGGAATACCCGTAGCGCCCGCGGTAGCCGTAGGGACCATAACCATAGGAACCGTAAAAGCCCGTCGTGTAAACCGGCCTCGATCCGGCATAATCCCAGCGCTCGGTGTTCTTCCCGTCCTTGTATCCCTGGAAGCTCCGCGAAGGGGCTCCCCATGCGAGATAGACTGCGTCCGGCGGCATGCCGCGGGCGATCTGCCCCTGTTGCACGAGGCTCTGGTGCTTTGCGCCGAGAGCGGCGAATTTCCCCGGGTTCCGCTCGATCCGGGCCTGGGGTGTGGATGGGACGCAGGAAGCCAGCAGCAGTCCGGCGGAAATCGCGGCAAGCAGGGATTTCATTCCCGGAATGTAGGAAAAGGTTTCGCCGCGCGCAACCCGGGGTTTGGCGTTTTTCAGGAAGCGCGGAATCGGACTTGCCAACGCCGAATCCGACGCCGCAATCTTTCCCCGCAATCCCTTCCCGAGTCATCACATGTCCGACCTCCTTGAAGCCGACGAGCTCACCGCCGCATTGAAGAAATGCCCCGAGTGGGAGTATGAAAAGAAATCCATCACCCGGACCATCGAGTTCGAGGAGTTCAACGACGCGATCGATTTCGTGAACGATCTCGCGGAAATCGCGGAAGAGGCCCAGCACCATCCGGACATCACCATCCGCCACACGAAGGTCTCGCTCAAACTCACGACCCACGATGCCGGCGGAGTGACCGAGCTCGACATCGAACTGGCCCAAAGGGTGGACAATCTGGTGGATTGATCCGCCCCGCCCTTCGCGGGTGAATGCCCGCCCCGGTGTCCGCCGGGGCCTTCTTTTGCACGGTCCTGCGGGAGCACTGCACACAGGCGTAAAAAATCAACAGATTGGTTGCCGTTGTGTGACGGAATCGTCACATTCCGCCCGTGATCTCACTCGCCAAGCTTTTCGGAAAATCGGACCGCTTCTTCGAACTCCTCGCCACCAGCGCGAAATCCGCCCACCAGAGCATCGAGGCCCTCGCCCGCCTCCTCAAGGAATCCAACGGCAACGTCTCGCTCGCGGAACTTGCCGTTGCCCGCCGCAACGAGAAGAAGAACGCGGAAACCATCAGCGAGGAACTCGTCAACGTCTTTGTGACCGCCCTCGAACGCGAGGATATCGAGGCGCTCTCCCGGGCGCTCTACCGCATCCCCAAGACCGTCGAGAAATTCGGCGAGCGCTATGAAATCATGCACCACCTGGTGAACCCCGGGGATTTCGCTCCCCAGATGGCCATCGCTCAGGAAGCCGCGTCCGTGGTCGTGCGCATGGTGGACATGCTTTCGAAGAATCCCAAGCTGGAGAGCATCAAGGCGGAGAACGACAAAATGCAGGAACTCGAGGGCCGCGCCGACCAACTCGTGCTCGGCTACCTCAAGGAGATCTACTCCGGATCGGTGGAGCCGATCAAGGCCATGGCCATGCGGGATCTCTACGACCTGTTGGAGAAGGTCATCGACCGCTGCCGTGACGCGGGCAATGTGGTGACGCAGATCGTCCTCAAGAATTCCTGAGTCTCGACGCCCATGACACTCGGGATCATCTTTCTGGTCATCTTCATCGCCCTGGTCTTTGAGTACATCAACGGCTTCCATGACACGGCGAACTCCATCGCGACGATCGTGGGCACCAAGGTGCTATCACCCCGCCAGGCCATCGCCATGGCGGCCGTTACGAACCTGGTCGGAGCCCTCTCGGGCCATGCGGTCGCGAAGACGGTTTCCTCCGGATTGGTGGATTCGCAGTTCGTGTCCCCGCTGATCATCGTGTGCGCGTTGTTGGGCGGCATCGTCTGGAACCTCATCACCTGGTGGTTCGGCATGCCGTCGAGTTCCACCCACGCGCTGGTCGGCGGCATCTGCGGCGCGGCGGTCGCGAGCGCCCACGACAAATGGCAGGCCATCATCTGGTCGGTGGAGAAGGTGAAGGACGGCAAGGTCGTCATGGAGGGCGTCCTCCACAAGGTGGTCATCCCGATGATCACCTCGCCGGTGATCGGCTTCTTCGGAGGATTTCTCATCATGGGCCTGCTTTACGCGCTCCTGCGCTCGGCCCGGCCGCGCTTTGTGAACCGCTTTTTCGGCAAGGCGCAGATCCTGAGCGCCGGTTTCATGGGATTCGCACACGGGCTTGCGGACGCCCAGAAAACCATGGGGGTCATCACGCTGGCGCTGGTGAGCGCCACGGCCACCGGCACATTCACCAGCCTGCCGGACTGGCTCGCCTTCCTCCGCATGGACAAGTCCATGCAGGCCGAGGAAAGCCTCAAGACCCTGCAGAAACCCACCGCCACTCCGGAGCAGGTGCGCGGTGCCGCCGGGGTATTGGAACGTGAGGGCTCACGGCTGAAACCCGGGGAATTCCGCGAGGCGTTCCTTTCCCTCGCGTCCCGGGCTCACGCCGCCTCGGACGACCGCGCCGCCGCGTCGCGCACCGCGGAACTGGCCGCAACCACCCACCGGGACATCCTCGCCGCCGAGGAGGCCCGTATTCTCACCAAGGTTCCCATCGTCGGCGGCATGGTGGCCGGCAAGCACAACGACTGGAAACGCTTGCTCGACAAGGAAATGGCCTCCGCTCGCGACGCCGGCAAGCCGCCCCTGCCCGCCGCCGCCGCGAAGGTCCGCGAACTCTCCCCGGATGTGCCGGTCTGGATCAAGATCATCTGCTCGCTGACCATGGCCGCCGGCACCATGGCCGGAGGCTGGCGCATCATCAAGACCCTCGGCCACAAGATGGTCAAACTACAGCCCGTCCACGGCTTCGCCGCGGAAACCACGGCCGCCACGCTCCTCGCGGTGACCGGCAGCCTCGGCATGACGGTTTCCACCACCCACAGCGTCACCACCTCCATCATGGGCGTGGGCTGCGCGAAACGCTTCAGCGCGCTGAAGTTCTCATTGGTCGAACGCATCCTGTGGGCCTGGATCCTCACCCTGCCCGCCGCGGGTGGCGTGGCCTACCTGCTGGTGAAGGGCTTCCGGCTCTGCGGCTGGATCCCCTGAAGCCGGTCCATCTCTCAGCGGGGATGCATCATTTCCTCGTCCCTGAATCCCGTCAGCGCGGAGAGGTTCTTGAGAAGACGCCGGAGCGTGAAGAACAGAAACACGAGGATCGGCACGCCGATCACCGCGAAACCCCAGCCGGTCAGCTTGGCGACCCGCTCGTTGTAAAGCTCCCGGGCATTGGCCGCAGCGTGGTCCAGATCGCCCAGGAAATAAAGCGCGAGGCCGAAGTTCAACACCGTGCTGAGGAAGAACGACGCGGCGAACATCAGCGTGGCTTGGAACAGGATTTTCCGATAGGCCTCCCCCCCCTTGATCTCATCCACACGGTTCTCGATCTTTGGGATATCGAACAGCGAATCACTGTAGAGGAAGACCCGCAGCAAGGGGCTGCCGGTGAAATGCGAGCCGATGACGGCCAGCCCGAGGATGAAGGGTATGGACCCCTCCTTCAGGCCGAAGAGCACGTCGGCGTGCGGCTTGACGGTGCCGTCCTTGTTCCAGAGGAAGATCGTCAGGCCGCCCGTCAGAACCACCGAGAGCAGGCCGAGAGCGGAGAAGAAGTTCATTTTCCGGGTTTTGGCGAAGTGCCAGATCCCGTAGCCCAAGGGAAACAGCAACGCGACTGCGAGCGCCTTGACCGGCCCGATGTGCCAGGGCTTCACCGCCTTGCCGATGGCCTGCTGGAACTCCGGATCCTTGCTCAGGTAGCTGAGGGCAAGCACCGGGATCAGCACGTTGATCAGGATGTTGGCGAGCGGATGTTCCTGTGTCCGGGTGGTTTCTGCGGCGGCCATGAGCGGTCGGAACAAAGCACCCATCGGCGCGCGGGGAAATGAAAAAAGCCGCACACCCGGCACCGCGCCTACCATCCCGCATTCACACCGCCTGGCGGACGTGCAGGGCGTGGAGCTGGGGCTTTTCCGCGGTCTCGCGGTGCAGCGTTTCCTGGAGCCCTTCGAGGCGGGCGAGGCTCCGTGCGACCATCCTAGGATCGAGAATGGTCACCTTGTGCTGGCGGATCCAGTGGATGAGCGAGTCGGCGGGGACGATTTCGGGCGACGCTGCCTGCATCGCGCAGCCGCGGAGGCACACGACCACCGGACGGAATGGCGGATCGGGCAGTTTGAGGAACTTCATCAGGGCGTCCACCCTGGCGCGTTGGTCCAGCATGAGGTCAAGGAAGCCGTTCCGGCGGTGAAGGACGCGCAGGAACCATTCCGGCCCGCGGGTGAACTGGTGGCTGTGGCCGCGGCGCTGGGTGGTGTCGATCATGAAGATGCCGAAGGGCGAAACGACGATGTGCTCGATCCGCAGGGTGCCCCGGCCATCGGGAAGCGGCACTTGGAGATCGGGGAAATGACGGTAGGTGGCGGGATCGAGTCCGCGCAGGGCGCTCGGCACGCGCATCGCGTCCAGACGGCGGAGCTGGATCACCGGGGCGAGGATTCTGACGAGGATCAGGGTGGCCAGCAGCGCGGCGAAACCGGACCAACTGGCGAACAGATGTTGGAGTATCGTGGCCGAATGCATGTCGACAGCATGCCACGGGTGACGCTCTGAATGAACAAGGAATCCCAACGCGATCACGTGAAGCTCTTATGGCCGGATCTGGGTGGTCGCGACTTTCTCCACCCTGCCCCGTGGGCGCGGGATTGAGACCATGCGAGTCCCCGCTGCGTGAAAGGAGCGGCGGTGCGGGATCGTTTCCGGAGCGGTGCTGATGAATTCGGTCGTTTCCTCCGCATCGTGATCATGCATCCTCCGCCTGTCCGGCACGCCATTCCCGGCGTCCCTTGATTTCATCCCAAACCCATGAAACTTCGATACCTGCTGCTGCTCGGCTGGCTGGCCGTGCTTCCAAACTTACCTGCGGAGACGGCCGACGAACCGGTCATGCTGTTCTCCTACTTCCGGGACAACGGCCAGGCCGGAGTCTTTCTCGCAGCGGCCGGGGACGGCTCTGAATTCAAGGCGCTCAATGAGGACAAGCCCATCTTCACTCCGCCGGATTGGCCCGGCCAGAAACTCACCCGCGATCCCTCGATCCTCCACCACGACGGGCTCTTCCGCATGGTCTGGACGTCCAACTGGACCGGCCGGATCTTCGGCTATGCGGAATCGAAGGATCTCGTCCACTGGTCGGAACCCTTGCAGGTCCGGCCGTTTCCCGATTCCCTGCCCGGGGACCAGCAACCGGTCAACGTGTGGGCTCCGGAAATCCACCACGATCCGGTGAAGGATGACTATTTCATCCTCTTCTCCAGCACCATTCCGCGCGAACGCGACGATGCGGATGCCAGCAACAACAACGGCAAGCCCCGCTCCCAATACGACAACCGCGTCCACATCACCCGCACGAAGGATTTCAAGACCTTCAGCGACGCGAAGGTGTTCTTCGACCGCGACTTCGCCTCGATCGACGCCGTGATGAAGCCCGATCCCGCAAGCGGCCGCTGGGCGATGGTCATCAAGTGCTCCAGGGATGAATCGCTGGAGAAAATGCCCGGCCGCAACCTCTGGCTCACCTTCACCGCCGGCAAGGACACGGAGCGTCCGGATTTCGGACCGCTCCAAGGCCCCATCGCAGGAAACCATTCCCCGATGTTCAGCGATCCGAGTCCGCGCAAGTCGATGGCGGAAGGCCCCAGTCTCCTGCGCCACAAGGATCTCTGGTGGCTGGTCTGGGACGAACCTGCGGGTGGCCACCTGCAGCTCGCCACCTCGCCCGACCTCGTGAAGTGGACGCACCGCAAGGGGGTGAAATTCCCGCCGCGCGCGCAGCATGGCACGGCCTTCCTCGCGCCGCAGGGCAGCGTGGGTTGGTTGAAGGATCCAGTGCGATGAGCCCCAGATTCCTGTATTTCCTTTGGCTCGTGCTGTTCCCGCAGGCTATTTCCGCCGAGCCCTTGGTCATGCTGGACGCCTCGCGCGTGCGCCTGCTGGACGGGCCGTTCCGGCAGCGCCAGGAACTGCACCGCGGCGGCTACCTCGGCTCGTTGGAAGTGGACCGCTTGTTGTTTCCCTACCGCGCCACGGCCGGCATCCGTCAGCCCGCCGGGGTGAAGGGCGGCTACGGCGGATGGGACGCCGGATTCATCCGGGGCCACATGGCCGGGCACTATCTATCAGCCGCGGCGCGGATGTTCGCCGCCACCGGGGACGCCTCGTTCCGTGACAAGGCGAACGCGCTGGTGGACGGCCTGGCCGAGTGCCAGGAAAAACTCGGCAGCGGCCACCTCGCCGCGTTTCCCGAGGAGGTGATCGCCGGTTTTGAGACCTCCGGCAAGGGTTCCCATGGCATCTTCGTGCCATACTACACCATCCATAAGGTGATGGCCGGGCTGATCGACGCCCATCATTACCTCGGCAACACCAAGGCGCTGGGGATGGCGGAATCCATGGCCGATCGCTACGCCAAGCGCATGGCCGCGCTGACGCCGGAGCAGGTCGGGAAACTCCTGCGCACCGACAAGCAGCGCAACCCGCTCACCGAATTCGGCGGCATGGCGGATAGCCTCACCGAACTCGCGCAAGCCAGCGGCCACGACCGCCACCTGAAGCTGGCGCGCGTCTTCATCCGCGATTGGTTCGCTGGGCCGCTCGCCGCGGGCGAGGACCGGCTGGAAAACCTGCACGCCAACACCCACGTCGCCCAGGCGGTGGGCATCGCGCGCCACGCCAACGCCACCGGCGACAAGCAGTCCGCCACGGCCGCGGAGAATTTCTGGAAACTCGTCACCGGCACGCGCTCGTTCGTCATCGGCGGGAATTCGTTCAAGGAGTGGTTCGACAAGGCGGACGTCGAGGCCGGCCCGTGCCTCCATGAGGGCAAGGTGCTGCCCTACAACACCGCGGAGACCTGCAACACGCACAACATGCTCAAGCTCACGCGCCACCTGGTCGAACGGGATGCGCCGCCCGAAGCCCGCGCGGCATACGGCGATTTCTTCGAACGGGCGCTGCACAACCACATCCTCTCGTCCGTCGATCCGGTGTCCGGCCGCGTCACCTATTTCCATCCGCTCCACGGCGATTTCAAAACCTATCTGAAAGGCTGCGAGTGCTGCGAGGGCAGCGGCATCGAAAACACCGGCCGCTACGGCGAGGGCATCTATTTCGCGGGCGGGAATTCCTTGTTCGTCAATCTCTACATCCCGTCCGTGGTCCACTGGAAGGAGAAGGGCCTCGTGATCCGGCAGGAGGGAAACATCCCGTGGCAGGACACCGTCACCTTCACCATCGTGCGGGCGGACCGGCCGGTGCCAGCATCGCTGGACCTGCGCATGCCGCGCTGGCTGTCCGGCAATGCCGTGTTCGGGATGGCCGGGGAATCGCGGGAAATCAAGGACGAGCCCGTCTTTTCCGTGACGAGGACGTGGAAGACCGGCGACCGTTTCACGCTGAAGCTTCCCGCTTCCCTGCGCATGGAGCGGGCGAAGGACGATCCCCACATGGTGGCGCTCGCCTATGGCCCGCTCATCCTGGCGGCCAGGCTCGGCAAGGAGGGCATGCCCGATGACATCAACGACAAGGACATCGCCGCCAAACTGCCTCGCCCCGAGGTGCCCGCCGTCGTGGGTGTGGCGGACGATCCGGCGAAATGGCTGCGCCTCGAGGATCCGGCCAGCCTCACGTTCGAGGCCCATGACTGCGGCCCTGCATCGGGTTTGAAATTCCAGCCCGTGCATGAAGTCCACCACGAGCGTTTCGCCGTCTATCTGCCGTTCCTCACCGTGGAGCAATTCGCGGCGCGTCCCCGGAAGGCATCGCCGGAAAACGATCACGCCGGGGATTCCTCCGTCGTCGATCAGGTGCTGCCCGGCCGCGCGCAATCGGAGAGGTCCCACGACCAGGCGGGCGAGCGAAGCCTCACCGGCACCGGTCCTGAAGGCCGCCCGTGGCGTGATGCGGCACCCGACGGCTGGTTTTCCTACACCCTCGCCAATGCTCCCGGCGCGGAGCTCGATCTCGTCTGCACCTGGTGGGGCGGTGACAAGGACCGCGTGTTTGACCTCATCGTCAATGGCCGGAAAATCGCCACGCACACCCTCGACGGTTTAAAGGGCGGAGGGTATTTCGAAACCATTCATCCCATCCCGTCCGGGGCGCTGAACGGCCAGCAGAACGTGAACGTCCGTTTCCAAGGCCGCGGCAAGGGCCGTGTCGGGGGCGTGTTCGGCGTGCGCCTCGTCCGGCGCAAGGCCGGCGGCTGATTTCCAATTCCACACATGAAAATACTTCTCCTCATTCTGGCATCCTGCATCCCGCTCATGGCGGAATCCCCGGACTTCCGGTGGTTCAACGCCGCGAAGGCCGGCATGTTCATCCACTGGGGTCCGTACTCCATCGCCGCGGGCGAGTGGAACGGCAAGCAAGGCAAGCGCGACGCCCACCTTCAGCATGAATTCCGCATTCCCCTCGTGGAATACCAAAAGCTCGCCGCCGGTTTCAATCCGGTGAAGTTCCATGCGGACGAATGGGTGAAGCTCGCGAAGGACGCCGGGCTGGGCTACGTGGTCTATGTTTCCAAACACCACGACGGCTTCGCCATGTTCGACTCCCCATCGAGCCGATATGACATGGTGGACGCCACGCCCTTCGCGCGGGATCCGCTCAAGGAGATCGCCGCAGCGTGCCGGAAGCAGGGGCTGGTGCTCTGCGTCTATTATTCGCTCGGACGGGACTGGAGCGTCCCCGGCGTGCCGCGGGGTGGATACCGTTGCAATGATTGGGATTTCCCGAATCCGCCCGCCACGGCGCAGAAGGACTACATCGAGGGCAAGGTGAAACCGCAGTTGCGCGAGCTCCTCACCCAATACGGCCCGATCGGCGCGGTGTGGTTCGACACGCCGGACCAGATCACCGCCGGGCACAGCGAGGAACTCAGGAAATTCATCCGCGAGCTCCAGCCGGACTGCCTGGTCAACGCACGCATCGGCAACGGCCGGGGCGATTACGACATCCACGAGCAGAAGATCCCGGAAAATGCGATCAAACGCCCGTGGGAGGCCTGCCTCACGATCAACGGCAGATGGGGCTACGACAAGAACGACCAACGATGGAAATCCCCGGAGATGATCGTGCGTTGTCTTGTGGACGTGGCCAGCAAGGGAGGGAATTTCCTCATCAACATCGGCCCGACCGGTGAGGGCGTGGTGCCCGCCCCGTCCGTCGAGCGCCTTCACTCGCTGGGCGCGTGGCTCGCGGTCAACGGCGAGTCGATCCGCGGCACGACCGCCTCGAGGATCGCGGCCGGAGGTGGCGGAGGCATGGTGTTCCAGGACATCAATCCGGACGGCAGCGAGAAGAAGCTGGATGCGTCCGGCGCGGCCAAGTCCCACGACGTTTCCCTGCCGCGCGGATGGCGCTCCACCAGCAGGCCGGGCTGTATCTATCTCCATCTCTTCGATCGCCCCGAAGACGGCGTGGTCCGCCTGGACGGCCTGAAGGAAAAGGTCGGCAAGGTCACCATGCTCGCCGACCCGCAGCGGCGGCCGCTCGATTTCCAACAGAACGACGGAGCTTTCTCCGTCACCTTGCCCGAGGGGATCTGGGATCCGCGCGCCACCGTGCTGAAACTGGAAACCGGAAACGCGCGCTGAGGCCGTTCAACGGCCGTTCGAGGCGTCGATGTCGGTCTGGGAGTCGAAGGGTTTCGAGGTGTCCTTTTCGCGCAGCGCCTTGAGATCGCGCGGCGGGATCTCCTTGCGCAGGCTGTCCTGATAGAGGCCGATCCTCTCCACGGGCGGCACTTGGAACGTCGCGGGAATGCCCTTGCCCGGAGGCGGAAAGACGATGGTCATGCGGGCCTCGTCGATGAAGTCCGCGGCGGAGGGCAGCTCCACGTTGCCGCGCCAGACGAGGTTCTTGAAATGTTCCGGACGCCCGGACTTGCGGATGGCGGTTTCACATCCCGCGATGACGTTGTGTTCCATCACGATGTTTCGCGGGACGCGGGTGTCGGTTTCCAGAATGCGGACCAGGGCGGGGTAGCGGGATTTCCAGGGTTCTCGGGTGTAGGGCACGGAGGCCAGATCGTCCGCGAAGCCCTTGTTGGAGATCGAGTAATCGCGGCTCACGCCCCGGGAGTCGAGGTGCATGCCGCGCGGGCATTCGAGGATCAGGTTGTGGCGCAGAGTCTGGTCATGTCCGCCGCCGATGAATCCCCCGCTGCCGGTCTTCCAGAGGATGTTGCCCTCGATGAGCGAGCCGCAGCTTCCGTCGTCCATGTAGATGGCGTTCGCGTTCAGACTGTGGTGGATGAAGTTGTGGCGGATGATGTTGCCGCGGGCAGTCCACGCGGAGTTGGTGTAGATGCCGCCGAGGTCGCTGGAGCCGAGGCCGATCCGATAGATTTCGTTCAGCTCGAAGAGATTGTCGTTTCCGCCGAAGACGATGCCGGCGTTCGGGACGTCGTGGATGCGGTTGCGGCTCACGATGTTGCCGACGGTCTGGGATTTCCTCCCCTCCCCGGCCGTGATGGCGGGCACCGGAGCATGGACGCCGGTGTGGTGGATGTGGTTGTTGGTCACGCGGTGGCCGCCTGGTGTGAGTGTCTTGCGGACGCCGCCGGTGAAGCGCACGCCCTCGCGGCCGGTCTCCGAAATGTCGTTGGACAAGACGAGGTGTCCGCTCCCGCCCGCGATGAACACGCCGCAATCCGCCACATTGCGAATGCGGCATCCGGCGACGATTACCCGGCTGCCACCTTCGATGGAGATCCCATGGCCGAGCGAGCCGTCGATGTCGATTTCCCTCAAGGTGACATTGGACGCTTGCGCGATCTCGATGACCGGTTTCGCAAGATGACAGACGAGCAGCTTCTCGCCCGCTGAACCGGAGGGCGGCCAGAGATGGAGCGTGTTGGTCGCCGGGTTGGCGGACCACTCGCCCGGCATGTCGATTTCCTCCAGCAGGTTGATCGCCTGCCATTGCTCCTCGCCAAGGTTTCCGGCGTGGGCCTTGCCATATTTGGAGCCGATGCCGCCGCCGATGCTCTCGGCGAAGCGAATGGTCTTCCGGTCCGGATCGATCTCCTTCACACGGATCGCCTGCCTCGTCCACGGCACCCGCCAGAATCCGCGGAGCCAGACCCCGCCGTCCCGCATCGCCGGAAGCCAGCGTTCGACCCTGTCGTCCTGATAGAGGAAACATCCTCCTTCCCGCGAAGGCGGGAGCCCCTTGTCCAGCACCGCGCCCATCCGCGCGTAGCCATGGTTCGGCCAGCATGACATGGGCAGCCGCCGGCCCTCGTGAAACACCTCCAACAGGTCGTTTTTGGAAAACTGGTTGCGCGGCACCGCCAGTTTCACCCCGATCTCCCCGAGGCTGAGGCGACCGGTGCCCCCCTTGGCTTCAGGGCTCATGCGGGCCAGCAGTGCGGGGTCGGTGATTTTCCGGAAATCATCCAGCGCCACTTCCTGGCCGAGGGAAAGTCTCGCCCGCTGGCAGGGGGCCGGGCGGATCACCAAGGGCCGCTCCGCTTGTCCCGAGTGCCCGGGGCCGAGCCGGAGAGGCTGGGTAAGGATGTAGCTTCCGCCCGCCAGGGAAATCGTGAGTTCCTCGCCGGGTTGGCGTTTTCGCAGGGTCTCCGCCGCCTTCACCGCATCCGGCAGGTTTCGGAACGGATCGGCCGCGCTGCCGTTTCCTCCCGGCCCGCCTCCCGGAACCACGTGGATCACCCCGGCCGAGAGGGCCACCGGAAAACACAGGAAACAAAGCAATCCGCGCAACATGGAAGAGTGGGTGGGGCGATATCGTCCCGCCCGGGAAGATGGAGGCTACGGACACGGGGCGTCACGCGCTTTCAGCCGAATTCAACGGAACATCCCGCAATCCCGGGAATTTGGGGATGGCGTCCGTTCGCCGCATTTCCCTAGATTGCCTCCGTCCGCCACCCATGCTCGCCTTCTCAACCTGCTGGAACAACAGCCGCCACACCGACGGCGAGACGATGATCGAGGAAATCGTCGATCTCGGATTCTCCCACATCGAGCTGTCGCACGGGATGACGGTCGCCAAGATCCCTGGCATCCGCAAAGCCTTCCAACGCGGACTTTTCACCTGCTCCGGCGTCCACAACTATTTCCCTTCGCCCGTCGAGGTGATGATCGACGCCCCGGATGCCTATGAGTTCACCTCGCACCGCCCCTTCGACCGCCAGCGCGCGATGGACATGACCCTGCGCACTCTGGAACTGGCCGCGGAGTTCCGCGCCACCTACGTGGTGCTCCACATGGGTTCCGTCCCCATGAATCCGCAAAAGTGGACCAAAGCGCTCACCGCCATGGTCGCCGCCGGCCAATCGCACACCTCGGATTTCACCAAGACCAAAATCGCCTTCGTCAAGAAACGCGAAAAAATCGCTCCGCTCTATTGCCACCGGGCGCTCGAAGCGCTGGCCGCCATCGCCGAACGCGCGGCGGAGCTCGGGCTGAAACTCGCCGTGGAGTCGCGATCCCGCTTCGAGGACATGCCCACGGAACGCGAAATGCTCGCGCTCCAGGAACATTTCGCCGGGAACCCATGGGTCGGATACTGGCACGACTTCGGCCACGTCCAGCTCAAGCACAACCTCGGCCTGCTCGATCACTCGGAGTGGCTTGAACGGATTTCCCCCCACCTCATCGGCGGCCACGTCCATGACGTGCAGTGGCCCGCGCGAGACCACCGGGTGCCCTTCACCGGCACGCTCGATTACGGCGCCCTGCTCCCCCATTTCCCCGCCAGCTGCCCGCTCGTCTGGGAACTGAGCCCCTCCCGCGATGTGCGCGAAATCCGCCCCGCCCTCGACCGCTGGCGCTCGGAATTTCCGGACCGTGCCTGAATGATGGCGACTTCCGATCCGCGACACGCGGAAAAGCAAAAGGCACGGGCCGTTTCCGAACCGCGCCTTTTGATTTGTAGCACATTCCCCCCAAAGCGTCCCAGATGAGACCAA
>Ga0114938_1001564_pt1 | contig 15311 bp, 13 predicted proteins | sample AshMeaBigSpring_FD_88675 | JGI IMG/M metagenome (GOLD analysis project Ga0114938, IMG submission 88675) | Groundwater microbial communities from Big Spring, Nevada to study Microbial Dark Matter (Phase II) - Ash Meadows Big Spring | ecosystem: Environmental > Aquatic > Deep subsurface >...
GGGACGCGCAGACCGGATCAACCAGACCCTCTGCGCGGCTCCACCCACCAGATCCGTGGGTAGGGACGCGCAGACCGGATCAACCAGACCCTCTGCGCGGCTCCACCCACCAGATCCGTGGGTTGGGACGCGCAGACCGGATCAACCAGACCCTCTGCGCGGCTCCACCCACCAGATCCGTGGGTAGGGACGCGCAGACCGGTGTAATCGGCACTGGGCCTGGTAATTTGCACTACCGCCATAGTGGAAATAGGCTCTTGGCAATGCGATGGAGCTCCCTGGTCTTGGCCTTCACCCTGATCGGGGGGGGCTGCGCCGGCGAGCGGGAATCGCTAGTCATCTACTCGGGCCGCAGCGAGGAGCTGGTGGCGCCGCTGATCGCCAGGTTCGAAGCCGCCACTGGGATCGAAACCAGCGTTCGCTACGCCGGATCGACTGAGCTGGCGGCGACGCTGATCGAGGAAGGCGACAACTCCCCAGCCGACGTCTTCTTCGCCCAGGATCCAGCATCCTTGGGTCGGGTGGCCGGACTGCTTACCCCCCTCCCGACCGAGCTGATCGTCGTAGTCCCGCCGGCCTTTCGTGACCGCGATCGACGCTGGGTGGGAGTATCCGGGCGGGTGCGAGTTCTCGCCTACAACCCCACCGAAGTCGATCTGGCGTCTCTCCCAGACAGCGTGTACGACCTCACTGGGCCCGATTGGGCGGGGCGGTTGGCGTTGGCTCCCACCAACGGTTCGTTCCTGGCATTCGTGGCCGGGATGCTGCTTTCCGACACCGAGGAATCCACCCGCCGATGGCTGAAGGCGATTGCGGAGAATCGCCCGATCGAAATGGCAGACAACGTTCCCATCGTCGAAGCGGTGGCGGGAGGATTCGTCGACGCCGGGCTCACCAACCACTACTACCCACTCCGTCTGACTGCCGAGCGCCCCCAGGCCGCGATTGCCAATCACTTCTTCGCAGCCGGAGACCCCGGCGGCCTGGTGATGCCGGCTGGAGTGGGAATGCTGGCAACCTCCAAGCACCAAGACGAGGCCAAGCGCTTTGTCGAGTTCCTTCTCAGCGAGCCGGCCCAGCGACACTTCGCAACCGAGACGTTCGAGTATCCGATGATCGCTGGGGTGCCGGCTGATCCCGATCTTCCCTCGCTAGCCAGCCTCCATCCTCCCGACATCGATCTCACCGAGCTGGCGAACAAACTCGACCTCGCCACAACACTGGTGAGCGAAGCCGGTTTGATTTAGTGTCTTCGGGCTTCTCCTCCGACCAAGCACCAGCATGACTCAGTCAGCCTCCATCGCCCGGGGTTTTCACCGACCCCGAGCGACTCACTGGTACTTGTGGGCTGGAGCACTGGCAATCGTGGGTCCGCTGCTGATCCCGCTCCTGTATCTCCTGTTGCGGACCCTGGGAGACGGGAGTGCGGCCTGGAACGTGCTCAGCAGCGGGCGCCCACTCAGGTTGGTCGCCAACACTCTGGGGTTGGCGGCCGCCGTCACCCTCACCTCGGTCACGCTGGGGGTGGCAGTCGCCTGGCTGACAATGGGCACCGACCTCCGCCACCGTCGCCTGTGGGGGGGGGTATTGGCGCTTCCGCTGGTGGTTCCCTCCTACGTCACCGCCTCTGCCTATCTGGCTGCCGCCGGACCCGGGGGTGTGTTTGCCAACTGGTTGGGAGTTTCGCTGCCCTCCCCCTCGGGGTTCGCCGGAGCCTGGCTGGTGGTGAGCATTGCCACCTACCCGCTGGTGCAGTTGGCTGCCTCTGCCGCCATCGGAGGCCTCGACCGCGGCCGGGAGGAGGCCGCCCGCCTGCTGGGGGCGAGTTCGGCTCGCGTTTTTCGTACCGTCACCCTCCCTCAACTCCGACCCGCCATCACCTCGGGTGCCCTGCTTGCCGCTCTGTATGCGATCTCGGATTTCGGAGCGGTATCCCTGATGCGATACGACACCTTCACCCGCGCGGTTTACGCCAACTACCAAGGACGCGTGGATCGCACCGCGGCGGTGGTGCTGGCGGTGGTGGGCTTGCTGGGGATGGCGCTGATCTTCATCTGGGCCGAAGTTCGGGCCAGGGGAAAAGCGGAAGCTGCCACTGGCACCCATCGCCCCCTAACGCGAAACCAGCTGACCCCCCGACAGCGAAGCTGGGTACCGGTAGGCCTGGGTGGGTTGGCGGTGGTCGCCCTGCTGGCACCCATCCTGGTACTTATTTCTCAGTTCGGCGAAGGATCTCTCACCGGCCTCTCCGCAGCCGTGCGCGGTTCGCTGGGATTGGCGGCAGCTGCTGCGGTGCTGGCGAGCCTGGGCGCCATCCCGATCGCGGTACTCGTAGCCCGCCATCGTTCCCGAGCCAGCCTCGGCCTCGAACGAACCACCTATGCCATCCACTCACTCCCGCATCTGACGGTGGGGCTGGCCATGGTCCACTTCTCAGCCAACTTTCTCCCGCTGCTCTATCAGAGTTTCGGCCTACTGGCGCTTACCTGTGCCGCCATCTTCCTGCCGTTAGCCATCGCACCCGCCCGGGCCGCGCTGGAAATGATTGATCCCCGCCTGGAAGAGGCGTCGCGGACTCTTGGCAAGCGACCACTGGTTACGCTGGCTCGGGTCACGGTTCCCATGATGCGGGCCGGACTCGCCTCGGGTGGTCTGCTTGTATTCCTTGCCGCTCTCAAGGAACTTCCGGTGACGCTGTTGTTGCGCCCAACCGAATTCGAAACACTGCCGGTTCGGATCTGGTCTGCTTCCAACGACCTTTTCTACGCCAAGGCGGCGGCACCGGCGCTGCTGCTGGTTGGCCTGGCGGCGATACCGGCGTTGCTGCTGACGGTTCGGAGCCTGGATGACTGAAGTTGCCATCCGCTGCCGAGAAATCACCAAGCGCTTTGCAGGAGTTCCGGCGCTGACAGGCTTCTCGCTGGATGTGCCGGCGGGAAGCATCCTGTCTCTGCTGGGCCCGTCTGGGTGCGGCAAGACCACCGCCTTGCGAGTCATCGCCGGGCTGGAGCATCCCGAAGCGGGGACCGTTGAGATTGGAGAGGAGACCGTCACCGGCCCCGACCGCTTCGTAGCTCCCGAGCGTCGCAAAGTCGGCATGATGTTCCAAGAACCGGCCTTGTTTCCCCATCTCGACGTCGAGCGCAACATCGCCTATGGCATCTCGCAGGATCCTGACCGGACCAAACGTGTCGCCGAGCTGCTCTCGCTGATCGGCCTGTCTGGCTACCAACGTCGGCGACCGCGTGATCTCTCAGGAGGCGAAGCCCAGCGGGTCGCCTTGGCTCGAGCCCTCGCCCCCAGGCCGCATGCCATTCTGTTGGATGAGCCATTCGCCGGACTGGATACTCCGTTGCGAGAGCGGATGCGCCGTGAGGTACGCGCCATCTTGGTCGAGACCCGGGCCACCGCAGTGTTTGTCACTCATGACCAGGAGGAGGCCTTGGCCATGAGCGAGCAGGTGGCAGTGATGCGAGAGGGGCGGGTCGTCCAAGTTGGCCACCCCGACCAGGTCTACCTCCACCCTCTCGACACCTGGGTGGCCCGATTTCTGGGCGAGGCCCACTTCCTGGCGGGCGAGGCGGGAGCGGGGATGGTGCGCACCGCCCTCGGCGTGTTTCCTACCACGCCCGATTTGAACGGTCCGGTCGAGGTGATGATCCGACCCGAGATGGTGAAGCTCCGCCATGCCACCGAGGGGGGGGGTAGAGTGATCGACCACGAGTTCTTCGGTCACGACCAGCTGATCACGGTCGAGATGGGAAACGGGCGCCGGTTGGCAGCCCGCACTGGCAATCGCCCCAACTACGCGGTCGGTGATCGGGTGGAGGTAGAGATCGCAGACGTAGTTGCCTTCCGAACCTAGAGCTAGCCCACGACCCAACTCAATCCAGCAATCTGGATTGTGGCCGTCGGAGAAGTGCAAGCGTCCACGCTCCCAAGCCCCACACCAGGATCGAGAGCCAGGCCAGCGGTCCCACCACCGGTACCAAGCGGAGCCAGCGCCAGGCGATTCCGCCAACCACCAGGGCTCCCACCAGCCCTAGTCGATTTCGACTTGCCAGGCGTGCCAGTGCCGTCACCACCGGAACCGCACTCACCAACAGGAAGAAGGCCCAGCCCGCCAACAGCACCACCCCCAGCGGGATCAGGATGACTGAAGCCAATGCCAGTAGCGCCACCAGCGGAGTGGCAACTACGGCCACCAGTCCTACTGCCAGCGAGACCAACGGACGCGAAGTCACAGTGCCGATCGCCCGATTGGTTAGTCCAGGCGCTACCCCGAACAGCACCAGGCCGGAGATCAGAATCCCGAGAAAACGCAGCAGCGCCAGCACCCCGAACCAGGCCCGGGCTTGCGAGCTGAGCGGAGTGCCTTCTCGGGCTATTACTCGTGCTAGCTCGGCGGTGGGCGATACCTCGGCTCGCGATCCCCAACCCGGAACGAACTTCCCGATCAACCCAGGGCGATAGCCAACCGTCTCTGAAACCACCGCGCCAGGGCCAAGCTCCACCCGGTGGGCGCCCACCTCGACATTGCCTCCCACTTCGCCGCTCAGGCGATAACCCCACAGCATCTCGGCATGGACTTCGCGTTCAACCCTCCCGCCCTGGTCGAGCGACCACCCAGTCACCAGCAGATCACGCTGAATGTTGCCCGCCACGGTTGCCTGGGCGGCCAACCCCACCAGATCGCCGCCCACCTCGCCCTGGTTGTTGAGGTTGAGTCCCCCGAGTCGAACCGAGCCCGTTACCTCGCCTTGCAAGCTGGCGGATACCACCAAACCAGTGATGTCACCGTTGACGCGACCCGTCACCTCCAGTCGGCGGGCGATCACAACCAGATCTCCGTCGATGATCCCCTCCACCACCACCTTTCCGGCTACTGCAATCAGGTCTTCTGTAATAGTTCGATCGGCTTGCACCAGCACGGTGTTGGAAACCGCCAACGTCCCCAAGCTGGGAAGCAGGCCGCCCACCAGCAACAGCGGCGCTAACGCCCTAACCGAGAAGGGCGTCACCGGCCACCTCGAGCAGGCGCTGAGGGACCAGCCCAAACGCAACCGTCACCGCGGCGCCGGCGGTGAGCGCCAAGCGGGAGGCCGGCGATGGCTCGAGGTGGGCGGGAGCGGCGCCCGGCGCCTCCGCCAGCGCAGGAGCAGACATGTACATCAGCACCACCACCCGCAGGTAGAAGAACAGGCCAGCCACCGCCGATGTCACCCCCACAATCACCAGCCACAGATAGTCGGCCTCGATGGCGGCCTCGAACACGGCCACCTTGCCGATGAAACCGGTGGTGAGGGGTAGGCCTGCCATCGCCAGCATCATCAACGTGAGCACCGCGGCCAGGAAGGGAGAGCGAGAGGCGAGCCCGCTGTAGTCGGCGAGGGCGGCCTTCCCCGAGCTGCCACCCGAAACCACCGCCACCACCCCGAAAGCAACCAACACCTGGGCCGCATAGGTAATCAAGTAGAACCAAACCGAACGTAGTCCACCCCCCCCCGCCACCATCCCGGTGAGAATGAAGCCAGCATGCGACACCGACGAATAGGCGAGCATTCGCTTGATATCAGTCTGGGAGATCGCCAACAGGGTTCCCACCACAATCGAGATCGCCGCCAGCACCCCCAGCGCCGGCGCCCAATCCGGCTGGTGGCGGTCGAACCCCTGCATCAGCACCCGGGCGAGAGCGGCAAACCCGGCAGTCTTGGCGGCGGCTGAGAGAAACCCAGCGATTCCGCTGGCCGCCCCTTGGTAGACATCTGGCGCCCACATGTGAAAAGGGGCGGCCGAGACTTTGAACCCAAGCCCGACCACCATCAGCCCGATCCCAACCAGGAGCACTCCCGGCCTCAGCACCACCACCGATTCCAAGAAGTTGCTGGCCCGCAACAGGCTGAAAGTTCCGGTGGCGGCGTAGGCCAGCACCGCCCCATACAAGAACACCGCCGAGGCCAGCGAACCCAGCAGGAAGTACTTCACCGCAGCCTCGTCCGATTCCGGATGCCGCCGCGAGAAGCCCGCCAACACATAGAACGCCAGCGAGGCCACCTCGAGGCCCAAGAAGAGCAAGAGAAGATGGGTGGTGTTGGTCATCAGGATCAACCCAGACAGCCCCACCAACACCAGCGCAATGAACTCTGCCCCCTTACGGCCTTGCTCAGCGATGAGAGGGATCGCCAGCAGCATACCCCCCCCCGCGATCAAGATCAGCACTACCGAAGCCACCGCCGCGAAGGGATCCGCGATCAGCATCTCTGAAAAGTGCTGGCTGACAGCCACCCCTTGTCCGCCGCTGGATATGCCATCCGAGGCACGCCCGAATTGGATGACGGAAAGCACTAGCGCCACCAACAGGGCGGCGCCGGCGATGGCGTACCAGACCCGGCGCCGCGGTCGCGTCAACACCTCCACTGTCAGCAGAACCGCCACTGCCGTGAGCAGCACTGCCAGCGGACCTACCGCCACCCACGAGATGTTCTTCATTCGGCCTCCACCTGGAGGGGAGGCTCGAACCCGGGTACTTCGGCCAGCCGTTCCAGGATGCGATCGGCCGCCGGCTGGATCCGCTCCAGAACCGGCTTGGGGTAGATCCCGAGGAAGAGCACCAGTGCCACGATGGGAACCAGTATCCCAATCTCGGTCGGACTCAGGTCGGGATGCCGATCCGATCCCGCCTCACCCGTAAACATTCGCTCGTAGGCCCACAACAAGTAAGCAGCCGCCAGCAGCACTCCCGCCGCGGCCACCACTGCCAGCCACCCGCGGGAAGGATAGCTCCCGATCAGCACCATGAACTCGCCGACGAAGCCGTTGAGGCCGGGGAGTCCGGCCGAAGCCAGCGCCATGAACAGGAACGAGCCCGCCATCAGCGGCACGATTCCCTGCAGGCCCCGATAGGCACTTATCTCGCGGGTGTGCCAGCGGTCATACATCATCCCGATCATCAAGAACAGGGTTCCGGTGGTGAGACCGTGATTTACCATCTGCAGCACTCCACCCTGCATTCCGGAGGATGTGAAAGCAAAGATCCCCAACACCACGAACCCCAGATGGCTGACTGAGGAGTAAGCAACCAGCCGCTTTATATCTGGTTGCACCAGCGCCACTACCGCGCCGTAGATGATGCCGACCACCCCCAGCCCGGCCAGCAGCGGACCCCAGTCTACCGCCACCTGAGGGAAGAGCTCCAGGTTGAAGCGAAGCAGACCGTAAGTACCGATCTTGAGCAGCACCGCGGCCAGCAACACCGAACCGGCAGTGGGGGCTTCGGTGTGAGCATCCGGAAGCCAAGTGTGAAAAGGAAAGATCGGGACCTTGATCGCGAAAGCCAGTCCAAAACCCAGGAACAGCCAGCGCTGGGTGGCGATCGGCAAATCCAGCTCGACCAGCCGGGTGAAGTCGAAAGTCAACCCCTCGCCGGCCTGGGAAGCCAGGAAGACGATGGAGGCCAGCAGCAAGGCAGAACCGGCGGCGGTGTAGATGAAGAACTTCACCGCCGCATAGACTCGGCGCTCCCCCCCCCATAACCCGATCAAGAAGTACATCGGAACCAGAATCACCTCGAAGAACACGAAGAACAGCAGCAGATCGAGAGCCAAGAACACGCCCACCAGTCCAAACTCCATCGCCAGCAGGGCGGCCATGAATGGACGTGCCCGTTCCACGTTGCGGGAAGCCAGGATGCAGAGCGGCACCAATAGGGCGGTGAGCGCCACCAGGAAGAGCGAAATTCCATCCACCCCGAGGTGGTATTCGACGCCTAGATCGGAGATCAGCTGGCGGCGCTCGCCGAAGCCGAAGCCGGCCTCGCCCCGCGGGAAAGTTGCCACCAGATAGCCGGCCAACCCGACCTCGATCAAGCTGGCGCCGAAGGCGACTGGCGTCACCAGCTCTCGCCGTTGCTCGGGCAGAGTCAGCACCACCACTGCCGCGGCCAATGGCAACCAAATCAACGCCGAGAGCAACGGGAAATCCATCATGACCCCGCCATCAGCCGGTCCCCCGTGACAGCAAGTAGACGAGCAACCCCACCGTGCCCGCCGCCAGCCCCGCCCCGTAAGTTCGTACGAAACCGGTCTGCAGCGGGCGGAGGGAAGAACCCAAGCGGCGCACCAGCCAGCCCACCCCGTTGACTGCTCCATCGATAATGCTCTTGTCGGCCACGAAGGCCACCCAGGCGGCCGCCAACTTGCCGGGCAGCACCAACAAGTTGCCGTAGATGCTGTCCAGGTAGTAGCCGTTGCTCACCCAGCGCCACCAACCGCCCAAACCCGAGAACACCGGCGCCCGTTCGAACGCCCCCCCCCGGTAGCGCAGCACGCCCACCGCGATGCCGCCCAGCGCCGCCACCACCGACACCGCCGCCAGCACCCAAGGGGTGGCACCCCCGGGACTCGCGGCCAGCTGCACACCTTCGAAGGAAGGTTCCAGGAAGTGTTCGAGGGCAGGGCGAAACGGAGTGTTGATCAAACCCCCAACCACAGCCAACCCGGCCAGCGAGAGCAGAGCGACCCCCATCACCGGAGGAGACTCGTGCGGATGCGCCTCCCCGCGCCGATCGCCCAGGAAAACCAGAAGAAACCAACGGGTGGCATACAGCGCAGTCAAGAAGGCAGTGAAGAGGGCGGCTCCCCACAGCACGCGATTCCATCCCCCCCCCGCAAACGCGGCTGCCAAAATCTCGTCCTTGGACCAGAAGCCGGACAGTGGAGGCACGCCCGAGATCGCCAGCCAACCAACCGCGCTCACCGCAAATGTCAACGGAAGGGCTCGCCGCAGACCCCCCATCCGACCGATGTCCTGTTCGTTGGCAAGCGCGTGAATCACCGACCCCGCCGCCAAGAACAACAGAGCCTTGAAGAAACCGTGGGTGAGCAGATGGAAGACGCCTGCCACATGGGCGCCCACTCCTACCGCTAAGAACATGTAGCCGAGCTGACTAATGGTGGAATAAGCGAGCACTCGCTTGATGTCGCGCTGCACCAAGGCGATGGTGGCCGCCCACAAGGCGGTGATCACTCCAACGGTTGCAACTACCGCGGCTGCCGCCGAGCCGAGTTGGAATATGGAGCCGGCCCGGGCCACCATGTACACACCGGCGGTGACCATGGTGGCGGCGTGGATCAAAGCGGAAACCGGAGTAGGACCTTCCATGGCGTCCGGCAGCCAGGTCGCCAGCGGGAGCTGGGCGCTCTTGCCAGCTGCCCCAACCGCCAATAACAGGCCGATGGCAGTAGCAGTCCCCCCCCCGATGATCCGGCTGGGGTCCTCCAGCACCTCGGAATATTCGAGGCTGCCAAAGTTGGCGAAGATCAGCATGAGGGCGACGGTGAACCCCAGATCCCCGATTCGGTTGACCAGAAAAGCCTTCTTGCCGGCTGCGGCGGCGATCGGCCGGGTGAACCAGAACGAGATCAACAAGTAAGAACAAAGTCCCACCAGCTCCCAGCCAACGAACAGGAGTCCAAAATTGTCGGCGAGCACCAGAACCAGCATCGAAGCCGCGAACAGATTCAGGTAGGCAAAGAAGCGAGAGAACCGCTGATCTTCTGCCATGTAGGCGATCGAGTAGAGGTGAATCAACGTGCCGACACCGGTGATCAGCAAGGTCATCACCGCTGACAAGGGATCCCAGCGGAGGGCGACATCGAGGCCGAGGGCAGGGATCCACGAGAAGAGTTCAACCCGGACCGGAGCCTGGGTCCCGGTGAAAAAGCCGGCTGCCGCCGACGCCGACACCGCCAGGGCGGCCACCATCAGAAGCGTTGCCAGCCAGCCAGCCTGCTTCCCCCGCAGCCGCCGCCCCAAGAAATGCAGCGTGACCGACCCCGCCAGGGGAAGAGCAATCGCCAGCCACACCAGATCTTGCACTATCCCCGCAGCTCGGCCAGCTCATCGACCGAGGCGGTCATCCGGCGGCGGAACACCGCCACCATCACCGCCAGGCCAACCACTACTTCGGCGGCAGCAACCACCATCACAAAGAAGACAGCCACCTGGCCATCCACATCACCCAGGTGGCGGGCCACTGCCACCAGCGTGAGGTTGACTGCATTCAACATCAGCTCCACCGACATGAACATCACCAGCGCGTTGCGGCGCAACAGCATCCCGGCAACGCCGATCACGAACAGAACCGCCGCCAGGTTCATGTACCAGCCAGCGGTGACTTCCCATTCACTCATGATCGTCGGTGGCGCGTCGAGGAGAGCCGGGACGGGCAAGTACCACCGCCCCGGCGGCAGCCACGATCAGCAGCAGCGTGGTTGCCTCGAACGGAATCACCCAATCCTGGAACAACCGATCGGCAATCGCCTCAACGCTGCCGTTGACTGGATCCGGTTGCGGGGTTGCCGTGATCCAAGCCCGCCGGCCTGCCGACAGCAACACCCCCAGCAGTCCGAGTCCGGCCGCCGAGACCAGGTAGCGTTGCCCGGGCAGACGCTCGCCGAGGTCCTCGACCCGATCAACCCCGATCAGCATGATCACGAACATGAAGAGCGTCATCACGGCTCCGGCGTAGACAACTACCTGCACGGCCGCCACGAAATGGGCGGCCTGGGCAACGTAGGCAACCGCCAGCGCCAGCATGGTCCCCATCAGCCCCAGCGCCGAATACACCGGGTTGGGGTGCGCCACCATCACGACCGCGCCAATCACAGAGGCCAGTGCAACCGCCCCGAACACGAAGACCTCGCTCATGTCTCTTCCGCTGGCGGCTCCTCGCCAGCTGGCCCCTCACCGGTCGGCGGACTCTCGCCGGTCGCTGGCGCCGCCGTTATCCCCCCCCGGCTGGATCCGCCTGATTGTCCTCGCTCCCCTTGGGGAAGGCCGAAGCCAGCGGCCGGGGTCCAGGCGATGACTCCTTCGTAAGCGGCCCGTCCGGCGGGGCTGGTGGCCTGCATCCACCCATCCGGGCGACCCAGCTCGGCAAGGTCGGCGAGCGGGCCTGGCGCCTGCGGGTGGTTGGGGGTGCCGTCCGGATCAACCAGCAGTTCAGCTTTGGTGTAGATGGCGTCGTCGCGGTTGGTGACTGACAGCTCGAATAGATGAGACATGGTGATCGCTTCGGTGGGACAAGCCTCCACACACAAACCGCAGAAGATGCAACGCAGCAGGTTGATCTCGTAGACAAAGCCGAACCGCTCCCCCGGACTAACCGGAGCCTCAGGCGGGTTGTCTGCTCCCCGCACATAGATACAACGAGCCGGGCACACCCCGGCGCAGAGTTCGCAGCCGATACACTTCTCCATCCCATCCGGGTAACGATTGAGCACGTGGCGGCCGTGAAAGCGAGGGGGTTTCTCGCGCTTCTCTTGCGGGTAACTGATGGTTACCCGCCGTCCCGGCCGCATCTGGCTGATGGTCACCCGGAGGCCTTTGAGGAGTTCGGCTACGACGCCCATGGCACTCCGAACTCTGCCACCGAGCGAGCCAGCGTGAAAACTACCAACCACACCAAGCTGGCGGGAATCATGCGCTTCCACCCCAGTTCCATCAGCTGGTCGTAGCGAAGCCGAGGGAAGGTCGCCCGCACCCAAAAGAAAAGGAAGATCACCGCAAACGTCTTCAGCATCAACCATACGGTTGGAAGCAGGGCAGAAACCAGGCCGGGGAGCAGTCCATCGAAAGTGGGACCGTTCCAACCCCCCAAGAAAAGAGTCGCCGCCAAAGCCGACATCGAGAGCACATTGAGGTACTCGGCCAGATAGAAGAGGGCGAAGCGCACCCCCGAGTACTCGGTGTGAAATCCGCCAACCAGCTCGGACTCGGCTTCGACCAGATCGAAGGGAGCCCGATTGGTCTCGGCCACTGCCGCCAGCAGGAACAGGACGAAGCTGGGCGAGATCGCGAAGATGTGCCAAGCCGGGAGCGGTCCGAAGTTCCCAGCCTGGTTGGCAACGAACTCCGAGAGGCGCAGGGTGCCGGCAAATATCACAACCGGAATCAGCGAGAGGCCAAGCGCAGCTTCGTAGGAGATCATCTGAGCGCTGGCCCGCACCCCCCCGATCAGCGGGTATTTGGACCCGGAAGACCACCCTGCCAAAACTACTGAATACACCGCCATCGAGGACATCCCCAGGATGAACAACAGCCCGATATTCAGGTCGAGACCTTGCATCGATATCAGGCGTTCCCCAATGCGGAAAGGCTTGCCGAGCGGGATCGACAGAAAAATGAGGAGGGCGGGGAGCAGCGCCATTACTGGAGCCGCCAAGAACACGGTTCGCTCCACCAAGCGAGGAGTAATCGATTCCTTGAAGAACAGCTTCACCCCGTCTGCCAGGCCTTGTAAAACGCCGAACGGACCCGCTCGCTGCGGCCCCACTCGGACTTGCATGTAAGCGACCAGTTTGCGCTCCAGCCACACCAGCAGGATGACTGAGACGAGGGCAAGGGCAAAGCTAACCACCACCTTGGCGATCACGATCAGAAGGTCGATGCCATCCATCAGCCGATTACCTCCACTCGCACCTCCAGCTCGCAGCCGAGCGACTCCGAACCGGCTAGTCCGATCGGCACGAACACGGTACCCGGCCTCAGGCTGGGATCCCTCCGCACCAAAAGCTCGGCTTGGCCGCCGGCGGAGGTGAGCCGGACTCGGGACTCGGGTGGAATGCCCATCCGGGCGGCGTCGTCGGGGTGAAAGGCGGCGAAGGAGGCAGTCGCCAGCCCGGCCAGCGACGGTGAACTTTGCAGGTGGACGCCTTGGTCATAGAGGAGGCGTGCGCGATGCAGTGCCAGCCGAACCTTGTGAGGCTTGAGCCCGGGATCAACCGGCACATAGCGGAGCGGTTGGACCACGCCTGGCCGAGGCAGCAGGACACCTTCCGGTTCTGCCTCGATCACATCCCAATCGGCCCCCTGGTAGGCCGGAGCAACCGACGCGATCTCCTTGGCGAGCGCTTCCGCCGATATCGCTCCCAGCTCAAACCCAAGCCGGACCGCCAGGTCGTCAAACACCGACCACTCGGGACGAGCCAATCCGGGGGGGGGAACGATACGGTTGAGTTTTTGCACCCGACCTTCCAGGTTGGTAGCGGTCCCTTCCACTTCGGTGAAACCCGCCACCGGAAACACCACATCTGCCAAGCGAGCCGAGGCGGAGAGGAAAGTATCGAATGCGATCACCAACCCCGCCGCGGTTAGCGCTCGCTGCGCCAAATCTGGATCTGGGAAATCGGAAACCGGATCGGATCCCGCCAGCAGCACGGCGGTGAGCTGGCGATCCGCCAAGCCCGCCAGGATTCCACCGGCATCCCGCCCGACTCCTTCCGCAACCGATCCCCAGCGCTGCGCTAGCTCGGCGCGGGCTTGCCCGCTGGAGGCCGAGACCCGCCCCGGGAGCAAGGTGGGAGCCAGACCCATGTCGAGGGCGCCGTAAACGTTGGAGCGACGAGCGAGAGGGAGGATCCGCACCTCTGGGAATTGGTTGAGCCAGCCGGCCACGGCTTCGGGGAGACGAGGATCATCGCCGGCACTGGCCCGACCCAACAACGCAACCACCGAACCCGCCGCCAAAGCTTGGCGGGCAGCGATCGCCTCGCCTTCACCCGACTGGAGGCGAGCCAGCAGCTCGGGTCCTTCCCCGGGGCGGTATCGCAGCCGCTGGGCGGCCCGATCGTCGAGTCCGGTTGCCCGGGGATGACAGACGATCAGAGTCGCCCCCGCCTGCACCGCTTGGCGCACCCGCAAGTAGAGCACCGGTAGCTCTTCTTTGAGGTCGGGGCCCCACACCAAGATGGTCGAGGCGCGGTCGAGGTCGTCGATCGTGCCCCGACCCAGCGCCGCCACCGTGAACTGCGGATCCAGACCGTCTCCCAGTTGCGCATCGACATGGTTGGTACCAATCGCCGCCCGCAACAGCTTGCCGAGGGCGTACGCCGCCTCGTTGGTGCTGCGAGCTCCACCCAGCCCGGCCACCGAAGCTCCCCCCCGCTTGGCCAGGATCGCTTCCAGGCGAAAGGCTGCCACTTCCAGTGCTTCATCCCAGCTGGCTTGTGAGAGCTGACCATCTTCGCCCTTGACCAGCGGAACCGTGAGCCGGTTGGGTGAGCTAATCGCCTCGAAAAGGAAGCGTCCCTTGTCGCACAGCCAACCCTGATTGGTGGCGTCGTTATCGACAGCCAGAAAGCGGAGCACTTGATTCTGGCTGGATTGCACCGAGATCCGACACCCCACCGAACAGTGGGTGCAGGTGCTCTCGACCGCCTCCAAATCCCAGGGCCGAGCGCGGAAGCGGTAGGGCCGGGCAGTCAGCGCACCCACCGGACAGATCTGGACGGTGTTGCCAGAGAAATAGGAGCGGAACGGTTGATCGGGGAAAGTGAGCACCTGGGTGCCATAGCCGCGATCGACGAACTCGAGCAAGGGATCCCCCGACACCTCTTCCGAGAAGCGGGTGCAGCGAGCGCACAGAATGCAACGTTCCCGATCCAGCAACACCAGCTCCGAGATCTCGATCGGCTTGGGGAAATGTCGCTTCTCTTCTACAAAGCGGCTCTCTCCTGGTCCATAGGCCAAGACCTGGTCCTGGAGTGGGCATTCCCCCCCCCGGTCGCACACCGGGCAGTCCAGCGGATGGTTGATGAGGAGGAACTCGAGCACCCCTTCTTGAGCTTTCTTGGCGACTGGAGAGACGGTGTGGACCACCAGCCCGTCTGTCACCGGCGTAGTGCAAGCCGGGACCAAGCCCCGGCCCCGGGGACTCTCCACTTCCACCAGGCACACCCGGCACATCCCAACCGGTTTCATGCGGGGATGCCAGCAGAAGCGGGGTATGTAGGTGCCCGCCACCTCGCAGGCCTGAATCAGCGGGATCCCGACCTCGGCCTGAACTGAGCGACCATCAACGGTGATAAGCACTCCGTCTGCCGAAGAGGGTGAGGGCATCGACGGCTCAGCCAATCGGCACCCCCATGCTCACCATTGCTTCAACCTCCGAACGAAAACGGGTGAGGATGGCGAGGATCGGAGATACTGCGGATGGTCCCAGCGGGCAGATGGTTGTCATGGCAGGAGGCCAGCGCAGCCCAGGGCTGATGTTGTCTGAGACATCCGCCAGTAGATCAAGATCAGCCGGACGCCCGGCCCCGGCCAGGATGCGGTCGAGCACCGCCTCCAGCCAAGAGGTGCCCTCTCGGCAGGGCGTGCATTGCCCGCACGACTCGTGGGCGAAAAACTTTACGATCGAACGGGCTGCCGCCACCAGATTGGTGGTCTCGTCCATCACCACTTCCGCCCCCCAACCAGGCGTCACGCCGGACATCCTACATCAACCAAATCCGCACCGAAAAGAGAGAACA
>Ga0114938_1001565_pt1 | contig 15309 bp, 23 predicted proteins | sample AshMeaBigSpring_FD_88675 | JGI IMG/M metagenome (GOLD analysis project Ga0114938, IMG submission 88675) | Groundwater microbial communities from Big Spring, Nevada to study Microbial Dark Matter (Phase II) - Ash Meadows Big Spring | ecosystem: Environmental > Aquatic > Deep subsurface >...
ACCAACGGCGAGCGCTACAACAAGGTCGTGGACATCTGGTCGCGCACCAATGACCAGATCGGCAAGGCCATGATGGACCAGCTGCGCCACGAGGAGGGGACCGACCGCAAGGGGAAGAAGGTCCAGCAGGGCTCGTTCAACTCGATCTTCATGATGGCCGACTCGGGCGCGCGCGGTTCCGCGGCGCAGATCCGCCAGCTCGCCGGCATGCGCGGCCTGATGGCGAAGCCGGACGGCTCGATCATCGAGACCCCGATCACGGCGAACTTCCGCGAGGGGCTGAATGTCCTGCAGTACTTCATCTCGACCCACGGCGCCCGCAAGGGCCTCGCGGACACGGCGCTCAAGACCGCCAACTCCGGCTACCTGACGCGCCGGCTGGTGGACGTCGCCCAGGACCTGGTGGTGACGCAGCAGGACTGCGGCACCGCGAACGGCCTCGAGGTGACGCCGATCGTCGAGGGCGGCGACGTGGTCGAGGGCCTCGGCGAGCGCGTGCTCGGCCGCGTGGCCGCGACCGACGTCGCGAAGCCCGGCACGGACGACGTGCTGGTGGAGGCCGGCACGCTGATCGACGAGGGCTGGGTGCAGCAGCTCGAGCAGTTCGGCGTGGACCAGATCAAGGTGCGTTCGCCGATCACCTGCGAGGTGCGCTACGGCGTCTGCGCCATGTGCTACGGGCGCGACCTGGCGCGCGGCCGCCTGATCTCGATCGGCGAGGCGGTCGGCGTGATCGCCGCGCAGTCGATCGGAGAGCCGGGCACGCAGCTGACGATGCGCACGTTCCACATCGGCGGAGCGGCCTCCCGCGCCGCGGCGGTGTCGCTCGTCGAGATCAAGGGCAAGGGCACGCTGCGTTTCCACAACGTCAAGTCGGTGCGCCACGAGAAGGGCCACCTGGTCACGACCTCGCGCTCGGGCGAGATCGGCGTGATCGACGAGTTCGGGCGCGAGCGCGAGCGCTACAAGATCCCCTACGGCGCGACCATCACCGCCGACGAGGGCGCGGCCGTCGCGCCGGGCCAGGCCGTCGCGAACTGGGACCCGCACACGCACCCGGTCGTCACCGAGGTCGCGGGCTTCATCAAGTTCATCGACTTCGTGGACGGCGTCACCGTGCAGGCGCAGGTGGACGAGGTCACGGGCCTGTCCTCCGTCGAGGTGCTGGACCCGAAGCAGCGCGGCGCCGCGGGCCGCGACCTGCGCCCGGTCATCAAGCTCCTGAACGCGAAGGGCAAGGAAGTGACCTTCGCGAACACCGACATCCCGGCCGTATACACGCTGCCCGCTGGGGCGCTGGTCTCGCTGGAAGACGGGGCCAAGGTGTCGGTCGGTGACGTCATCGCCCGCATCCCGCAGGAGTCCTCGAAGACCCGCGACATCACGGGCGGCCTGCCGCGCGTGGCGGACCTGTTCGAGGCGCGGAAGCCCAAGGAGCCCGCGATCCTCGCCGAGGTGACGGGCACCGTCAGCTTCGGCCGCGAGACCAAGGGCAAACGCCGGCTCGTGATCACGGGCGAGAACCAGGAGCGCTACGAGGAGCTGATCCCGAAGTGGCGGCAGCTCAACGTGTTCGAGGGCGAGCACGTCGAGCGCGGCGAGGTGATCGCGGAGGGCGAGCCGAACCCGCACGACATCCTGCGCCTGCAGGGCGTCGCGGCGCTCGCCAACTACCTCACGCGCGAGATCCAGGACGTGTACCGCCTGCAGGGCGTGAAGATCAACGACAAGCACATCGAGGTCATCGTCCGGCAGATGCTGCGCAAGGTGGAGGTCAAGGAGTCCGGCGAGTCGTCGCTGCTGCGCGGCGAGCAGCTGGAGCGCGCGCGCATCCTCGAGCTCAACGACCGCCTCGGCGCCGAGAAGAAGGCGCCGGCGGTGTTCGAGCCGATGCTGCTCGGCATCACCAAGGCCTCGCTGCAGACCGACTCGTTCATCTCCGCGGCCTCGTTCCAGGAGACCACCCGCGTCCTCACCGACGCGGCCGTGCGCGGCATCAAGGACGACCTGCGCGGGCTCAAGGAGAACGTCATCGTCGGACGGCTCATCCCGGCCGGCACGGGGTTCTCGTTCCACGCCCAGCGCCGGCGCAAGCCGGCGGACGAGGCTCACCGCGGGTTCATGGACTCGGGCGGCGAGTCGGTGGCCGAGGAGCCGGCCGCGCAGGAGGCGACGGCGGAATAAAAACAACGGCTTACGCTGCAGGGAGCGTCTCCCTGCGGCGTCGGCCGCGGACGGTGTCCCTGCCCGGACGGAGGTCGCCGGGCATGGCTTGACGCCCCAAAGGCGCGGTCACTACAATCGCGGGCCTTTCGGCCCCCGCCCCGGTATACGGGTGGGGCGGAACAGCAATAAAGAATGTCTCCGGGCCGCCACTGGGCGGCCCGGTGTTTCATGCGTCCGGCAATCCCGCCGGCGCGGCGCTTGAAGAGACGACATGGCGACGACCAACCAGTTGATCCGTGGCGGCCGCACGGCCGCCACCTACAAGTCGAAGGTGCCGGCGCTGCAGCGCTCGCCGCAGCGGCGCGGCGTCTGCACGCGCGTCTACACCACGACGCCCAAGAAGCCGAACTCGGCGCTGCGCAAGGTCTGCCGCGTGCGGCTGACGAACGGCTACGAGGTCACGAGCTACATCGGCGGCGAGGGCCACAACCTGCAGGAGCACTCGGTGGTCATGATCCGCGGCGGCCGCGTCAAGGACCTGCCGGGCGTCCGCTACCACACGATCCGCGGCACCCTGGACTGCGCCGGCGTCGGCGACCGCAAGCAGGGCCGCTCCAAGTACGGCGCCAAGCGCCCGAAGAAGTAACGGAGATCCATCGATGTCCCGTCGCACCTCCGCGCCCACCCGCGTCATCCTCCCGGACCCGAAGTTCGGGAGCGACATGCTGGCCAAGTTCATGAACATGGTCATGAAGAGCGGCAAGAAGTCGGCCGCCGAGCACATCATGTATGGCGCGATCGAGCGCATCGAGGAGAAGACCAACCGCCAGGGCGAGGCCGCGCTCGAGGTGCTGTCGATGGCGCTCGAGAACGTGAAGCCCGCGGTCGAGGTGAAGTCCCGCCGCGTCGGCGGCGCGACCTACCAGGTGCCGGTCGAGGTGCGCCCGGCGCGCCGGCAGACGCTCGCGATGCGCTGGCTGATCGAGGCCGCGCGCGCGCGCAGCGAGAAGTCCATGGCGCACCGCCTGGCGCACGAGCTGATGGACGCCGCGGAGAACCGCGGTACCGCCGTGCGCAAGCGCGAGGACACGCACCGCATGGCGGAGGCCAACAAGGCTTTCGCGCACTACCGCTGGTAAAGAGAAGACCATGCCCCGGCACACGCCCATCGAACGCTACCGGAACATCGGCATTTCCGCGCACATCGACGCCGGAAAGACGACGACGACCGAGCGCGTCCTGTTCTACACGGGCGTGTCGCACAAGATCGGCGAGGTCCACGACGGCGCCGCCGTGATGGACTACATGGAGCAGGAACAGGAGCGCGGCATCACCATCACGGCCGCCGCCACGACCTGCTTCTGGAAGGGGATGGACAACCACTTTCCCGAGCACCGCATCAACATCATCGACACGCCCGGCCACGTCGACTTCACCATCGAGGTCGAGCGTTCGCTGCGCGTGCTCGATTCGGCGGTCGCGGTGTACTGCGCCGTGTCCGGCGTACAGCCCCAGTCCGAGACCGTCTGGCGGCAGATGAACAAGTACCGCGTGCCGCGCGTGGCCTTCGTCAACAAGATGGACCGCGCTGGCGCCAACTTCCTGCGCTGCGTCGAGCAGATCCGCACGCGCCTGAAGGGCAACCCGGTCGTGATCCAGCTGCCGATCGGCGCCGAGGAGAAGTTCGCGGGCGTCGTCGACCTCGTGCGCATGAAGTCCATCTGGTGGGACGACGAGACCCAGGGCATGCGCTTCGAGTACCGCGACATCCCGGCGGAGATGCAGGCCGAGTGCGCCGCGTGGCGCACCAAGCTGGTCGAGGCCGCGGCCGAGGGCAACGAGGATCTGCTGCACAAGTACCTCGAGGGCCACGAGCTCTCCGTCGAGGAGATCCGGAAAGGCCTGCGCGAGCGCGCGATCCGCAACGAGATCTGCATCGTCACCTGCGGCTCGGCGTTCAAGAACAAGGGCGTGCAGGCGGTGCTCGACGCCGTGATCGACTACATGCCCTCGCCGGTCGAGGTCCCGGACGTCAAGGGCCAGGACGAGGACGGCGCGGACAGCACGCGCGCGCCTTCCGACGAGGCGCCATTCTCGGCGCTCGCGTTCAAGATCCTGAACGACCCGTTCGTGGGGAATCTGACCTTCTTCCGCGTCTACTCGGGCACGCTGTCCTCGGGCGACCAGGTGTACGTGCCGAACCGCTCGCGCAAGGAGCGCATCGGCCGCCTGCTGCAGATGCACGCGAGCGAGCGCGAGGAGATCAAGGAAGTGCGCGCCGGCGACATCGCCGCGGCCGTGGGGCTCAAGGACGTCACCACCGGCGACACGCTGTGCGACCCGGACGACGTGATCGTGCTCGAGAAGATGGAGTTCCCGGACCCGGTGATCTCGGTCGCCGTCGAGCCGAAGACCAAGGCCGACCAGGAGAAGATGGGCATCGCGCTGCAGCGCCTCGCGAAGGAAGACCCGTCGTTCCGCGTCAGCACCGACCAGGAGTCGGGCCAGACGATCATCTCGGGCATGGGCGAGCTGCACCTCGAGATCATCGTCGACCGCATGAAGCGCGAGTTCAAGGTCGAGGCGAACGTCGGCAAGCCGCAGGTGGCGTACCGCGAGACGATCCGCAAGTCGGTCGAGCAGGAAGGCAAGTTCGTGCGCCAGTCCGGCGGTCGCGGCCAGTACGGCCACGTCTGGATCCGCCTCGAGCCGCTCGAGGAAGGCAAGGGCTACGAGTTCGTCAACGAGATCGTGGGCGGCGTGATCCCGCGCGAGTACATCCCGGCCGTGGACAAGGGCATCAAGGAAGCGCTGCAGTCCGGCGTCATCGCCGGCTTCCCGGTGGTGGACGTCAAGGTCGCGCTGTTCGACGGCTCCTACCACGACGTGGACTCGAGCGAGATGGCGTTCAAGATCGCCGGCTCGATGGCGTTCAAGGAGGGCTTCGGCAAGGCGAAGCCGGTGCTGCTCGAGCCGATCATGAGCGTCGAGGTCGTGACCCCCGAGGAGTACTCGGGCGACGTGATCGGCGACCTGAACCGCCGCCGCGGCCAGATCACGGGCATGGACGAGTCGCCGTCCGGCAAGGTCGTGACGGCCGAGGTGCCGCTGTCCGAGATGTTCGGGTACGCGACGACGGTCCGCTCCATGAGCCAGGGCCGCGCCACGTTCACGATGGAATTCAAGAAGTACGTCGAGGTGCCGAACAACGTCGCTGAGACGGTCCTGAAGAAAGCCTCCTGAGGGAAAGACGATGGCCAAGGAAAAATTCGTACGCAGCAAGCCGCACGTGAACGTGGGGACGATTGGGCACGTGGACCATGGGAAGACGACGCTGACGGCGGCGTTGACCAAGGTGATGGCGGAGAAGCACGGTGGCGAGTTCAAGGCGTACGACCAGATCGACAAGGCGCCGGAGGAGAAGGCGCGCGGGATCACGATTGCGACGGCGCACGTGGAGTACCAGTCGGACAAGCGTCATTACGCGCACGTGGACTGTCCGGGTCATGCCGACTACGTGAAGAACATGATCACGGGTGCGGCGCAGATGGACGGCGCGATCCTGGTGGTGTCGGCGGCCGACGGGCCGATGCCGCAGACGCGCGAGCACATCCTGCTGGCGCGGCAGGTGGGGGTGCCGTACATCGTGGTGTACCTGAACAAGTGCGACATGGTGGACGACGCCGAGCTGATCGAGCTGGTGGAGATGGAGGTCCGCGAGCTGCTGTCGAAGTACGAGTTCCCGGGCGATGACACGCCGATCGTGCGTGGTTCGGCGCTGAAGGCGCTGGAGGGCGCGGCGGGGGAGCTCGGGATCGACTCGGTGGTGAAGCTGGTGGCGGAGATGGACCGTTACATCCCGACCCCGGTGCGGGTGATCGACAAGCCGTTCCTGATGCCGATCGAGGACGTGTTCTCGATTTCCGGGCGCGGCACGGTGGTGACCGGGCGCATTGAGCGCGGCATCGTCAAGGTGAACGATGAGATCGAGATCGTGGGGCTGCGGCCGACCTCGAAGACGGTGTGCACGGGCGTCGAGATGTTCCGCAAGCTCCTGGACGAGGGTCAGGCGGGCGACAATGTGGGCGTGCTGCTGCGCGGCACCAAGCGCGAGGAAGTGGAGCGCGGACAGGTGCTGGCGAAGCCGGGCTCGATCAACCCGCACACCAACTTCGAGTGCGAGGTGTACGTGCTGACCAAGGAGGAGGGCGGCCGGCACACGCCGTTCTTCAAGGGCTACCGGCCGCAGTTCTACTTCCGCACCACGGACGTGACCGGCAGCATCGAGCTGCCGGCGGGGGTGGAGATGGTGATGCCGGGGGACAACATCAAGATGGTGGTGGAGCTGATCGCGCCGATCGCGATGGAGGAGGGGCTGCGGTTCGCGATCCGCGAGGGCGGCCGCACCGTCGGCGCCGGCGTCGTCTCCAAGGTGCTGAAGTAAGGAATCGGGAGAACGGCGATGGCGACCAGTCAGAACATCCGCATCCGCCTGAAGGCGTTCGATCACAAGCTGATCGACACCTCGGCGCGCGAAATCGTCGAGACCGCGCGGCGCACGGGCGCCACGGTGCGCGGCCCGGTGCCGTTGCCGACCAAGATCGAGCGCTTCACCGTGCTCGTCTCCCCGCACGCGGACAAGGACGCGCGCGACCAGTACGAGATCCGCACCCACAAGCGCCTCATGGACATCGTGAACCCGACCGACAAGACCGTGGACGCGCTGATGCGTCTCGAGCTGCCGGCGGGCGTGGACGTGCAGATCAAGTTGAATTGATGGCCCTGGCCGCTATACTAGGCGGCTTTTTGCGGGGCTAGTGGATTTCGGGTTCGGGACAGCGTCGGCCAATTGCAGCCGGCGCGGTGAAAAAAGGATATAAATCATGACCATAGGTCTGGTCGGCCGCAAGGCCGGCATGACTCGGGTTTTCACCGACGCAGGCGACGCACTGCCGGTGACGGTCATCGAGGCGCTGCCGAATCGCATCGTGCAGGTCAAGGACTCGAAGGCCGAAGGCTATCGGGCCATCCAGGTCACTTTCGGCACCCGTCGCGCCTCCCGGCTGAACAAGCCGGTGGCGGCGCATTACGCCAAGCCGGGCGTGCTGCCGGGCGATGGCCTGGTGGAATTCCGCCTGGCCGAGGGCGAGGGCGCGGACCTCAAGGCCGGCGCCGAGATCAAGGTCGACATCTTCCAGGCCGGGCAGGACGTGGACGTCACCGGCACGAGCATCGGCAAGGGCTACGCGGGCGTCATGAAGCGCCACGGCTTCGCCGGCGGTTACGCGAGCCACGGCGCCTCGGTCGTGCACCGCGCCCCGGGCTCAATCGGCCAGCGCCAGACGCCGGGCCGCGTGTTCCCCGGCAAGCGCATGGCGGGCCGCATGGGCGGCGCGCGGCGCACCGAGGAGAACCTGAAGGTCGTGCAGGTGGACCTGGAGCGCAACCTGCTGCTGGTCAGCGGGTCGGTGCCGGGCGCGCCGGGCGGCCGGGTGGTCATCCGTCCGTCGGTCAAGGCCGCGGCGCGCGCACGACGCAAGAGCGCCGGCGCGGTGAAGAAGTGAGCGGGGTCCAGGGCGCATGAAGCTCAAACTCGTGAGTGGCGGGGCGAAGGGCTCCGAGATCGACGTCAGCGACGCGACCTTCGGCCGTGAATACAACGAGCCGCTGGTCCACCAGGTGCTGACGGCCTACGCGGCCGCGCGCCGCGCCGGCACCAAGGCGCAGCTGACCAAGGCCGAGGTCCGCGGCGGCGGCAAGAAGCCGTGGCGCCAGAAGGGCACGGGCCAGGCGCGCGCGGGCTCGATCAGGAGCCCGATCTGGGTCGGCGGCGGCCGCGCGTTCGCGGCCAAGCCCAGGAGCCACGCGCAGAAGGTCAACCGCAAGATGTACCGCGGCGCGATCCGCTCGATGCTCTCGGAGCTCGCGCGGCAGGACCGCCTGCTGGTGGCCGGCAGCCTCGAGCTCGAGGCGCCGAAGACGAAGATGCTGGTCGGCAAGCTCGCCGAGCTCGGGCTCGACGAGGTGCTGATACTGATCGAGGCCTACGACGAGAAGCTGGACCTCGCCTCGCGCAACCTCGTGGGGGTGGATGTCATGCCGGTCGCGAGCCTCGACCCGTGGTCGCTCGCGCGCTACCCAAAGGTGCTCGCCACCGTCGGTGCGCTGCGCATGCTCGAGGAGAGGCTGGCATGAGCGCGCATTCGAAGGACCGCCTCGCGGGCATCGTGATCGCGCCGCACGTCTCGGAGAAGAGCGCGCGCATCGGCATGAACGGCGACCAGTACGTGTTCCGCGTGCGCACCGACGCGACCAAGCCGGAGATCCGGGCCGCGGTCGAGTACCTGTTCGAGGTGAAGGTGGACGCCGTGCGCGTGGTCAACCAGGCGGGCAAGGCGAAGCGCTTCGGGCGCACGCCCGGCCGGCGCCAGGACTGGAAGAAGGCCTACGTGCGCCTCGCCGCGGGCCAGCGGATCGAGCTCGGCGGCGCCGAGCGCGCATAAGCGGCAGGAAACGGGAATCGAGCCATGGCACTGAAGAAACTGAAGGCGACGTCTCCTGGAACCCGGTTCCAGCTGCGCCCCGACCGCTCGCACCTGCACAAGGGCGCGCCGGTGCGCGCCCTCGTGTCCGGCCACAAGGCGACTGCTGGGCGCAACAACGTGGGCCGACTGACGACGCGTCACAAGGGCGCCGGCCACAAGCACAACTACCGCATGATCGACTTCCGCCGCGACAAGGACGGCATCGCCGCGAGAGTCGAGCGCCTCGAGTACGACCCGAACCGCTCGGCGTACATCGCGCTGCTGCTCTACAGGGACGGCGAGCGCCGCTACATCCTGGCGCCCAAGGGCGTCGCGGCGGGCGACGAGCTGCAGTCCGGTGCCGATTCGCCGATCCGCTCCGGCAACTCGATGCCGCTGCGGCACATCCCCGTCGGCTCGCTGGTGCACAACATCGAGCTCAAGCCCGGCAAGGGCGGCCAGCTCGCGCGCGCGGCCGGCAATGCCGCGCAGTTCAGCGGCCGCGAGGGCGGCAACGCGATCCTGCGCCTCAAGTCCGGCGAGACGCGCAAGGTCAGCATCGACTGCCGCGCCACCATCGGCGAGATCGGCAACGACGAGCACAACCTGCGCGTGTTCGGCAAGGCGGGCGCCAAGCGCTGGCGCGGCATCCGCCCGACCGTGCGCGGCGTCGTGATGAACCCCGTGGACCACCCGCATGGCGGCGGCGAGGGCCGCTCCGGCCAGGGCAACCCGCACCCCGTGTCGCCCTGGGGCTGGCACACCAAGGGCAAGAAGACCCGCAAGAACAAGCGCACCGACGCATTCATCGTGCGCCGGCGCAAGTAAGGAGCGAACGAGCACATGTCACGTTCACTGCGCAAGGGCCCGTTCGTGGACCTGCACCTGGCGAAGAAGGTGCAGGCGGCCCGCGACAAGAACGACCGCCGGCCGATCAAGACCTGGTCGCGCCGCTCGATGATCCTGCCCGACATGGTCGGGCTGACGATCGCCGTGCACAACGGGCGCCAGCACGTGCCGGTGCTCGTGACCGAGAACATGGTCGGCCACAAGCTCGGGGAATTCGCGCCGACGCGCATCTTCAAGAGCCACTCGTCGGCCAAGAAGGTCGAGACCGAGGGGGCGCCGGAGTAAGCCATGCAGGTATCAGCCACGCTGCGCCACGCGCGCATCTCGCCGCAGAAGTGCCGTCTCGTCGCGGACCTCGTGCGCGGGCAGCCGGTCGGAAAGGCGCTCGCGACGCTGTCGTTCACGCCGAAGAAGGGCGCGAAGCTCGTGCGCAAGGTGCTCGAGTCCGCCATCGCGAACGCCGAGCACAACCACGAGGCCGACATCGACGCGCTCAGGGTGGCGCGCATCGAGGTGGATGCGGCGCCGGTCGGCAAGCGGTTCCACGCGCGCGCCAAGGGGCGCGGCAACCGGATCATCAAGCGGAACAGCCACATCCGGGTGATCGTGGCCGACCAGGCGCGGTAACAGGGGAACGGAGCAGCACATGGGCCAGAAGGTCAACCCGATCGGCATCCGGCTCGGCATCACGCGCGAATGGGCGTCGCGCTGGTATGCCGACACGAAGAGCTTTCCGTCCCACATCCAGGGCGACTGGATGGTGCGCGAGTTCCTGCGCAAGAAACTGGCGGACGCCTCGGTCAGCCGGATCCACATCGAGCGCGCCGCGCGCAAGGCCAACATCACGATCCACACGGCCCGGCCGGGTGTCGTGATCGGCCGCAAGGGCGAGGACATCGAGAAGCTGCGCGTCGAGGTCGCGAAGCTCATGAAGATGGCGGTCGCGGACGTCAGGCTCAACATCGCGGAGATCAGGAAGCCCGAGCTCGACGCGACGCTGGTGGCCGAGAGCATCGCGCAGCAGATCGAGAAGCGCGTGATGTTCCGCCGCGCCATGAAGCGCGCCGTCACGAACACGATGAGGAGCGGCGCGCTGGGCGTGAAGGTGCGCATCGCGGGGCGCCTGAATGGGGCCGAGATCTCGCGCTCCGAGTGGACGCGCGAGGGCCGCATCCCGCTGCACACGTTCCGCGCCGACATCGACTATGGCACGGCCGAGGCGCGCACGACCTACGGCGTCATCGGCGTCAAGGTCTGGGTGTTCAAGGGCGAGGTGTTCGGCAAGGAGGAGCAGGAGGCCGAGGCCGCCGAGGCCGCCGCCGCCGAGGCTGCAGCGGCCGAGAAGGCCGACAAGCCGCAGGAGCAGCCGGCATGATGCAGCCGAAGCGGACCAAGTTCCGCAAGCAGTTCAAGGGCAACCTCAAGGGCAGCTCGCACCGCGGCAGCTCGGTCGCGTTCGGCGACTATGGGCTCAAGGCCGTGGACCGCGCGCGCATGACCGCGCGCGAGATCGAGGCGGCGCGCCGCGCCATGACGCGCTACGTCAAGCGCGGCGGCCAGATCTGGATCCGCGTGTTCCCGGACGTGCCGATCACGCAGAAGCCGCTCGAGGTGCGCATGGGCAGCGGCAAGGGCAACGTCGAGTACTGGGTCGCGAAGGTGACCCCGGGCAAGGTGCTGTTCGAGATCGAGGGCGTGCCGGAGGACACGGCGCGCACGGCCTTCCGCCTCGCGGCGGCCAAGCTCTCGGTCGCGACGGCGTTCGTGAAACGGACGGTGCGGTGATGGGCAACACGATCCAGGAAGTCCGCAAGAAGGACGACGCGGGATTGCGCGAGGAGCTCCGGGCGCTGCGCAAGGAGCAGTTCAAGCTGCGCATGGCGGCGGCCTCCGGGCAGCCGGCGCGGCCGGACCAGCACGGCAAGGTCCGCCGCAACATCGCGCGCGTCAAGACCGTGATGCAGGAACGCAGGAGCGGGAAATGAGCGAGTCTGCCAGGACGCTGACCGGCACCGTGGTCAGCAGCAAGATGAACAAGACCGTTTCGGTCGCGGTCGAGCGGCTCGTGAAGCACCCGACCTACGGCAAGTACGTGCGGCGCACGACGAAGCTGCTCGCGCACGACGAGAACAACGAGTGCCGCGAGGGCGACACCGTGGCGATCGCCGAGTGCCGCCCGCTGTCGCGCCACAAGGCCTGGAAGCTGGTGCGCGTGATCGAGCGCGCGCCGGCGGAATGAGCGCGGGGAGGGTGAACCGATGATCCAGCTCAGGACACGCTTGCAGGCGGCGGACAACTCCGGCGCGCGCGAGCTGATGTGCATCAAGGTGATGGGCGGCACGCGCCGCCGCTACGCGGGCGTGGGCGACGTGATCAAGGTCAGCATCAAGGACGCGATCCCGCGCGGCAAGGTCAAGAAGGGCGAGGTGTACGACGCGGTCGTCGTGCGCACCCGCCGCGGCGTGCGCCGCGGCGACGGCTCGCTGATCCGCTTCGACGGCAACGCGGCGGTGCTCCTGACGCCGAAGCTCGAGCCGATCGGCACCCGCATCTTCGGGCCCGTGACGCGCGAGCTCAGGACCGTGCAGTTCATGAAGATCATTTCGCTGGCCCCGGAGGTCCTGTGAGGAAGATCCGCAAGGGCGACACCGTCGTCGTGACGGCGGGGCGCGACAAGGGCAGGACCGGCACGGTCGTGGCCGTGCAGGCCGACGGCCGCGTGCTGGTCGAGAGCGTCAACATGGTCAAGAAGCACCAGAAGCCGAACCCGGCGCGCGGCGTGCAGAGCGGGATCGTGCAGAAGGAGGCCCCGCTCGCGGCGTCGAACGTGGCGCTCCTGAACCCGGCGACGAAGAAGGCGGACCGCGTCGGCGTGAAGACACTCGCGGACGGGCGCAAGGTGCGCATCTTCAAGTCGAACGGCGAGCTGGTGGACGCATAAACGATGGAGACCGGACAGATGGCCGCCACAGCCAGGTTGCAGAAGCACTATCGCGAGGTCGTGAGGCCGAGGCTCCGCCAGGAGCTCGGGCTCAGGAGCGACATGCAGGTGCCGCGCATCGAGAAGATCACCGTGAACATGGGCGTCGGCGAGGCCGTCGCCGACAAGAAGGTCATGGACGCGGCGACCGGCGATCTCGCGAAGATCACCGGCCAGAAGCCGTCCGTGCGCAAGTCGAAGAAGTCGGTCGCGACCTTCAAGATCCGCGAGGGCCTCCCGGTCGGCTGCATGGTGACGCTGCGCGGGGCGCGCATGTACGAGTTCCTGGACCGCCTGATCAACGTCGCGATGCCGCGCATCCGCGACTTTCGCGGCGTCAACCCGCGCTCGTTCGACGGCCAGGGCAATTACAGCTTCGGGGTGAAGGAGCAGATCATCTTCCCCGAGATCGCGTACGACCAGATCGACCAGGTCCGCGGCATGGACATCACGATCACGACGACCGCGGGCGACGACAAGTCGGGCAGGGCGCTGCTCGAGGCGTTCAATTTTCCGTTCAGGAAGTGACCGATGGCGAAGACCAACATGATCGAGCGCGAGAAGCGCCGCGCGAAGACGGTGAAGAAGTACGCCGCCAGGCGCGCGAAGCTCAAGGAGCAGGTCCGCGACCCGAAGGGGTCGCCGGAGGACCGCATGGCCGCGATCGAGGCGCTGCAGAAGCTGCCGCGCGACGCAAACCCCGTCCGGCAGCGCAGCCGCTGCGCGATCACCGGCCGCTCGCGTGGCAACTACCGCAAGTTCGGCCTCGGCCGCGTCAAGCTGCGCGAGGCGACCATGCGCGGCGACGTGCCGGGCCTGCGCAAGGCGAGCTGGTGAGGAGCGCGACATGAGCATGAACGACCCGATCGCGGACCTCCTGACGCGCATCCGCAACGGCCAGGCCGCCGGCAAGCCGGAGGTCTCCGCGCAGTGCTCGCGCGTCAAGGAGGCCATCGTCCGCGTGCTGAAGGACGAGGGTTACATCGTCGACTACGCGGTCCGCAAGGACGGCGCGCGCTCGACGCTCGTGGTCGCGCTGAAGTACCACCAGGGCAAGCCGGTGATCGAGCGCCTCGAGCGCGTGTCGCGGCCGGGGCTGCGCAGCTACCGTCCGAAGGACCGGCTGCCGAAGGTGCTGGGCGGCCTCGGCGTCGCGATCGTCTCCACGCCCAAGGGCGTCATGAGCGACCGCGAGGCGCGCCGCGCCGGGCAGGGCGGTGAAGTGCTCTGCGTCGTGGCCTGAGGAAACGGACATGTCGAGAATCGCCAAGTTGCCGGTCAAGCTGCCGCAGGGCGTCGCCGCCACGATCGCCGCGCGCGCCGTGACCGTGAAGGGCGCCAGGGGCGCGCTCACGCTGCCGCTCGCGGACGGCATCACCGTGCAGCAGAAGGACCAGGTGCTGCAGGTCGCGGTCGCCGAGGGCCAGTCGACGGCCGAGAAGGTCGCGGCCGCGGGCGCGACGCGCGCCAATCTCGCGAACATGGTCGCCGGCGTGACCAAGGGCTTCGAGCGCAAGCTCGAGCTCGTGGGCGTCGGCTACCGCGCCGCGGTTCAGGGCAGGAACCTGAACCTCACGCTCGGTTTCTCGCACCCGGTCAGCTACCCGGTGCCCGAGGGCATCACGATCGAGACGCCCTCGCAGACCGAGATCGTGATCAAGGGCATGGACCGGCAGAAGGTCGGGCAGGTCGCGGCGGAGATCCGCGGCTACCGGTCGCCCGAGCCCTACAAGGGCAAGGGCGTGCGCTTCGCCGGCGAGAAGATCGTGTTGAAGGAAGGCAAGAAGAAGTAAGGCCATGGCACAGCTCTCCAAGAAGGACCGGCGCCTGCGGCGCGCGACCCGCGCCCGCGCCAAGATCCGCGAGACCGGGACGGCGCGCCTGACGGTGCACCGCACGCCGCGGCACATCTATGCCCAGGTCACGACGCCGGACGGCGCGAAAGTGCTGGCCGCCGCCTCGACCGTGCAGGAAGCGGTCGCCGCGGGCCTGAAGGGCACCGGCAATGCGGCCGCCGCGGCCGCGGTTGGGCGCGCCATCGCCGAGCGCGCGAAGGCCGCCGGCGTCCTGTCGGTCGCGTTCGACCGCTCGGGATTCCGCTACCACGGGCGCGTGAAGGCGCTCGCCGAGGCCGCGCGCGAGGCCGGCCTCAAGTTCTGACCCGGAGAAAGACGAGATGGCACGAGTCGAAAGGACACAGTCGGGCGACGACCTGATCGAGAAGCTGGTCGCCGTCAACCGCACCGCCAAGGTCGTCAAGGGAGGCCGGCAGTTCGGCTTCACCGCGCTCACCGTCGTCGGCGACGGCGCGGGCAAGGTCGGCTTCGGGTATGGCAAGGCGCGCGAGGTGCCGGTCGCGATCGCGAAGGCGATGCAGCAGGCGCGCAAGAACATGACCACCGTGCCGGTGTCGCGCGAGACGCTGCACTACGCGGTGCAGGGCCGCCACGGCACGACGCGCGTTTACATGCAGCCGGCCTCGGACGGCACCGGCGTCATCGCGGGCGGTGGCATGCGCGCGGTATTCGAGTGCGCGGGCGTGCGCAACGTCCTCGCCAAGAGCTACGGCTCGCGCAACCCCATCAACGTGGTGCGCGCGACCTTCGACGCGTTCGCCCGCATGGCCGCGCCGGAGAGGATCGCGGCCAAGCGCGGCAAGACACTGGAAGAGATCACGGGCTGAACGACATGAGCCAGAACAAGGTCAAGGTCACGCTCAAGGGCAGCGTGCACGGGCAGCTCCGGAGCATCCGCGCCTCGGTGCACGGGCTCGGGCTGCGGCGCATCCGC
>Ga0114938_1001572_pt1 | contig 15284 bp, 12 predicted proteins | sample AshMeaBigSpring_FD_88675 | JGI IMG/M metagenome (GOLD analysis project Ga0114938, IMG submission 88675) | Groundwater microbial communities from Big Spring, Nevada to study Microbial Dark Matter (Phase II) - Ash Meadows Big Spring | ecosystem: Environmental > Aquatic > Deep subsurface >...
CAGCACGAAGAAGAAGAGTCCACCATTGATGATCATCAGCAGCAGCCGGGAGTAGAAGTATCCGCCTGTCTGCGCGATGGCCGTGTCCCACGCCCAGCCCAGTCGCTGCTGCCGGTTCGGGGGGAGGCGGCGCAGCACCGTCCGTCGGATGCGGGGTGCGTCGGCAGCGAAGTAGAAGGTGAACATCGCAGTGGTGAAGAACTGGAACACCGCACCCACTCCGGTGCTGGCCAGACCCAGGACGGCCTGCGCGTTGTCCTGCGCCCAGGTGGCGACAGCCGCTTCGAGCTCCTCGCCTGAGCGGGTGCCGGCGATGTCGAGGGTGATCCCGAGTGTCGCCTCGATGTCGCTGATCCATTGCGGGAGGCGGTTCGCGATCTCTCCGGCGACCTGCACTATCGCCGGGATGAGGACGGCGAACAGGAGGATCACCGATCCGATCACCGCGACGAAGACGAGCGCTGTGCCCCGGCCGCGGGACCAACCCCGTCGAGCGTTGAGCGCCGTGACAGCGGGGTCCATCGCGATGCCGAAGAACAGGGCGATGACGAGAATGCTGACCAGGCTTCGGGCCTGCAACAGCATGAGCACGAGCACAGTCGTGCCGAGCCCGACCCAGATGACCCTCCAGATGGTCTGCCGGATCACGGCTGTCACCCACGGTGGTGCCGTGGCCAGCGGATCGGTGGTGCGCGGATCGGCGGCCGTGTCGACGGCTACAGCGTCCAGCGAACTCGTGGGTTCGTCCATGACTTCCCACGCTAGGGAACCAGCCAAGCCCTCCGCCGTGTGCGTCACCCTGAGGGTGACGTGCGACTGCGCGGCGTGGACACGGTCAGGCGCGTGAGCGTCGCGCTGCCCTGTCCACGAGGGCGCGCAATGCGAGGTACCCGGCGATGACGACCAGCAGAACCCCGACAGCGTCTCGGACGTTCTCGACGAGGGCTCGCGCGATCAGGTAGCCCACCCCGAGGACGGCCACTGTCAGGACGACGCTGACCAGCAGTGTCACCAGCTTGCCTCGGAGGATCGCCTCGATCACGATGGCGACCCCGGCCACAGCCAGCAGCGGGACGATCACCGATCCTTCGCCCAGGAGCAGCACGAGACCGAGGGTGGCGACGATGACCGTGGTCGAGATCGAGGCCCACAGCCGTAGTGGGGCGGCGGCTGGTCTGTCCACGTCCAGCGGCACCGCGCGGTGGTGCAGGTGGTCGTGCACTCCGGGAGCGGGAGGCGTCGGTGCAGCCGTGACGGCGTCGAGGTCAGAGTCCAGCGCGGCAAGCTCGTCGCGAGCCTCATCGACGACACGTTGCTGCTCCTGGACAGCCGGTGATGCGGGGAGGACGTCTCGTCCCTGGAACCGATCGAGGGCCACCAGCCGACGCAGCTCCGCCCGCTCTTGGTCGAGACGATTCGCCAGGCCCACTCGCCGGTGACGCAGATCGTCCGCCACCCGGCCGGAGTCGTCGGGCACGGCCCGCGGTGGAACGCCGTCGAGGGCAGCCCAGGCGACCGGCTGCCCCCAGGAGCGTCGCACGGTCCCATCCCGGTCGTATCGGGGCCCTGCAGGTGCCCGTTCGCCGCCCAGTGGATCTCGGGTGTCCAGTCCCCACAGGCCGCGGTAGTCGCGGACCCACGGGGTGTCGTCGTCGATGAGGCACGCGTGCCACTCCCGGTGCTGCCCTGGGCCGATGCTCTCGCCGTCGCCGCGCCGGTAGTCCAGGTAGGGCACGGAGATGCCAGGCTGATCCGGGTTCCCCCAGGGCACCACCCGGAGGATCCTGCGACGCAGGGACTCCAGCCAGCCCGGCAATGCCAGTGGGACGCTCACCAGGTACTCCCCAGGCAGGTAGGCCCCCGAGTGCGAGCCCGCACCGGCGAAGACGACCGGATGCTCCCCGTGCCACTGCAGATCGGGGTCGTCAGGACGCCGCCTGAGGTCCGATCCCTGCTCGTCATGACTGGAGAAGGCGACCCACTCCATCTGAGGGGTTCCGTCGTCGTCCTCGGCAACGAAGATCGTGATCTGCTCCCAGTCGGCCTCGTGGTCGTTGACCCCGCCGAACGTGGAGCGCCAGTCGTTCATCGGGTAGAGGAACCAGTACTGCAGGCTGACGTAACCGGCGTCGCGGGTGACGTGTCCGTAGTAGTGGCAGGTGCTGGTCGCGGTCTCCCCGCGTTGCTGTACGGCCGCGGCGGCCGACCAGCCCCCGGGCACTCGGCCGCGCACGATGAGGCTGAGCCCTGTGATGGCCGCCAGGAGCCGACCGATCAGCCCGACGGCGGTTGCGGCACTCGACGCGCGGAAGGGCGGTCGCCCTCCTTGCGACACCCATGCCCGGTACTCCCGCCGCGACAGCGGCCGGGACACGTAGCGCAGCGACAGCGGGTCCCCGCGGTGCTCCCGCCCGATGGCCGCGAGCCGCTCGGGGGTGACGGTCCCGGCGGGGCAGAGAACGTCCTCTTCTGCCCCGGTCCGCAGCAGCGTGGCGTGGACGAGGTAGTCCTCGACAGAGATGGGCCTGAACATCTCTCCGGCGGTCAACCGCACGACCGGTTCGAATCGGCGCAGCAGCGCCAGGTCGTCAGGTGCCGCTGTGTTGTCGACCACGGGCGGCCAGTGTGCTGGCCCCAGGGTGGGACTGGCGACCACGTCACCCTCGGATGTCACCCCGGCATGAAGCCGCCGTGGATCCGGGGCAGAGTCCGTCCCGTCGACCCGCGCAGCGAGGAGAACCATGAGCAGCGTCGTGCACGACCGGGCCACCGGGGCGGTGGCGTACCGCGCCTTCGTCCAGCACCGGCAGTCCCGACAGCAGCGACGGGACGTCGGTCGGTCGGCCCGCGCAGCGGTGCCCCTGGAGGCGCACGCAGCGATCGACGACCCGGTGGATGGGCGTGGACCGGTGGCGTTGCTGCGCGCGGACGAGGCCTCGCGTCAGGCCCACCTGCTGCCCCTGCGCTACGAGCGGACGGCGGCCTCGGCCTTCGCGTTCCTGCGTGGCTCGGCCGCGGTGATGGCTGACGACCTCAGTCGGCTGCCGAACAGCGGTCTGCAGGTGCAGCTGTGCGGGGACGCCCACCTGGCCAACTTCGGGATGTTCGCCTCCCCGGACCGCCGACTCGTGTTCGACCTCAACGACTTCGACGAGACCTTGCCCGGCCCGTTCGACTGGGACGTCAAGCGCCTGGCCGCCAGCGTGGTTGTGGCCGGGCGACACGTCGAGGTCAAGCCCAAGCGGCAGCGTCGGGCGGCCAAAGCGGCCGTCGAGTCCTACCGCACCACCATGGCGCAGTTGTCGACGATGCCGACACTCGACGTGTGGTACGCCCGCGTGGACGTCGAGGACATGGTCGAGCAGCTGCGTGGCACCAGCCTCGCCTCCGATGCAGAACGCGCCGGACGCTCCTCCGCACGCAACACCGGCGACGTCGCGGTGGGGAAGCTCACCGAGGTTGTCGACGGTCAGCGCCGGTTCCGCACCGACCCACCCATGCTTGTTCCCATCAGGGAGGACGACGTCTCAGGGGTGACGGCAGACGCCGCAGCTGTCTACGAGCAGTACCTGTCCACGCTCCCGGCGGATCGAGCAGTTCTGCTGCTGCGCTACTCGTTCGTCGACCTGGCCCACAAGGTCGTCGGCGTGGGCAGTGTCGGCACCCGGGCCTTGGTGCTGCTCATGGAGTCCGGCGACGGCGAGCCGCTGATACTGCAGCTCAAGCAGGCCGGTGCGTCCGTCCTGGAACCGTACCTAGGCAGCAGCACGGTGACTCACGCAGGCGAGCGCGTCGTGCTGGGTCAGCGGCTGCTGCAGGCAACCGGGGACCCCTTCCTCGGCTGGTCCCACGGCGGGCAGGGGGCTCCGTTCGACTTCTACGTGCGGCAGCTTCGGGACCGCAAGGGCGCCATCGACCTAGAGCGACTCCACGGCGACAATCTCGTTCTGTACGCACGTCTGTGCGGAGCGGTGCTGGCCCGCGCGCATGCCCGTGCTGGCGACGCCTCGACCGTGTTCGGGTACCTTGGTGACGAGCCGACGTTCGACGAGGCGGTGGCGGAGTTCGCCATCGGGTACGCCGACCGCACGGAGTCCGATCACGCCGACCTCGTCGCAGCGATCGCACGAGGTGAGATCCCCCGAAACGAGGTGCCGTGATGGCCTCGTCCACACTCTCGACCACAGGAACGCATGAGGCCTCTGAGTTCAAGGCAGCCGCCCGGGAGTTCTACGCGGCCTCCCTGTACATGGCCTTGGTGCTGCTGGCAGCCCTCGTCGCTGTGCCGGTGGAGCGCTTACCCGACGACGAGGTTCTGATCGCGACGTTGATCGGCACCGCTCTGGGCCTGATCCTGGCGCACTGGCTGGCCTTTCGCCTCGCCTCACACCTGACCGAGGGCGGGTTCTCGGCAGCCTCGGCTGCGAAGGAGGCCGGTGCCCAGATCGCGGGCGGCGTAGGGGTGGCGCTCGTCGCCTCCGCGCCGTTCGTACTTCTCCATGGTGCTACCGCGCTGCGGATCGCCCTTCTGCTGCTGGCGGCGATGCCGGCGCTCACCGGGCTGGCGATCTCGCGCATGCGTGGCCGTCGGTGGCTGAGCAGCATGGTCAGTGCCGCAATCGTTTTCGCCATCGCTGTGGTGATCGTCGAGATCAAGGCCGCGGTCGGCCACTGACAGCACCGACACCAGGGAGACAGCGTGACCACGAGCACCAGTCGTCCGCGTCCGACGGCGTCCTCGATCCCAGCACCCGAGGACTGGTACCAGCTCCCAGCCGCCGTCGTCCTGGAGCGGCTCGGCAGCAGCGCGGATGGGTTGTCGGACGCCGAGGCGGCCCGGCGCCTCAGCGAGGTCGGCCCCAACGAGCTCGCACCTCCCGACAAGCCCTCGGCGCTGAGGGTGGCGCTGAGCCAGCTGCGCGACCCCATGAACCTGATGCTTCTCGCTGTGATGGCCGTGAGCTTCGTCATCGACCAGTCCTCGACCGCGGTCATCGTCGGTGCGCTGGTGCTGCTGAACGTCGTCATGGGGGCCAACCAGGAGCTCAAGGCACAGGCAAGCGTGGATGCCCTGGCGACCCTTCAGGTGCCGCAGGCCACGGTGACGCGAGGAGGAGGCGTCCAGCGCATCCCCGCATCCGGACTTGTTCCGGGGGACGTTGTGCACCTGGAGGCTGGTGACATCGTCCCGGCGGACGGCCGCGTGCTCACCTCGGCCACGCTGGAGGCCCAGGAGGCTGCGCTCACCGGGGAGAGCGCACCGGTCGGCAAGGACCCAGCACCCGTCGACCAGCCTGACACCCCCCTGGGCGATCGCAGCAGCATGCTCTTCCAGAACACGTCGGTCACGCGCGGGAGCGCCCGCATGGTCGTGACAGCCACGGGCATGTCCACCGAAGTCGGCCGGATCGCCGGAATGCTCGGCGAGGTCACCCGGACCCGGTCCCCGCTGCAGCGTCAGCTCGATGGCCTCACCCGGACGATCGGGCTCATCGCCTGGGTCACACTGGCGGTGATCCTCGTGGTCGGTCTCATCCGTGGACTCGGCTTCTCCGAGCTCATGCTGCTCGGTATCTCCATGGCGATCTCGGCCATCCCCACCGGTCTGCCGACGTTCGTGCAGTCGATGCTGGCCACCGGCGCCCAGCAACTGGCCAAGGCGAAGGCGATCGTGCGCAACCTGTCCGACGTCGAGACGCTGGGCGCCACCAGCCAGATCAACACCGACAAGACTGGCACCCTCACCCTCAACCAGATGACCGCTCGCGCGCTCTACCTGCAAGGGCACTGGTACGAGGTGGACGGGGAGGGCTACTCCTGGGTCGGGCAGGTGCGCGGTGTCGCCGGCGTCGCACCCGGTGACTTCGAGGCGGTGGCCTATGTGGCGGCGCTGGCCAACGACGCCACCGTCAGCCGCACCGGTGAGGTCGTCGGTGACCCCACCGAGGCCGCTCTGGTGGTGCTGGCCGAGAAACTCGGGGTCTCGGTCGAGGAGACTCGGCGGGCCTACCCCAGGCTGGCCACCGTCCCCTTCGACTCGTCCTACAAGTTCATGGCGACCGCGCACACCGTCCCGATCGGTGGCTCTTCCGTGGTTGCGCTGTTGGTCAAAGGCGGTCCGGACGTCGTCCTCGCCCGCTGCGCGGCCGCCCTGGGGCCAGATGGCCAGCAGGTCTCGCTCCAGGAAGCCCGTGCCGACATCGACACCGCCAACGAGCGCCTGGGCGGCCTAGGACTTCGCGTGCTCGCCCTGGCATACCGGGTGCTGCCGCTCGAGCAGGCCGAGGTCGTCGTCGCCGACCCCATGGACGCCGTGCAGGACCTCGTCTTCGTCGGCCTCGTGGGGATCATCGACCCACTTCGCCCCGAGGCGATCGAGGCTGTGCGCATCGCCCGCGCGGCGGGGATCGACGTCCGAATGATCACAGGTGACCATCTGGTCACGGCGCAGGCGATCGGCAGCGAGCTGGGTCTGGACGGCGGGGGTATGACCGGCCAAGAGTTCGCCGCCACCGACGACGCCACCCTGCTCGACCGGCTGCCGAACATGAACGTCTTTGGGCGAGTCTCCCCCCAGGACAAGCTGCGTCTGGTGCAGCTTCTGCAGGATCAGGGCAACGTCGTCGCGATGACTGGTGACGCTGTCAACGACGCTGCCGCGTTGAAGCAGGCCGACATCGGCGTGGCGATGGGCAGCGGCAGCGAGGTGTCCAAGCAGGCCGCCAAGATGATCCTCACCGACGACAACTTCGCCACGCTCGTCCACGCCGTCGAGCTGGGCCGAGGAATCTATGCCCGCATCACCGCCTACATCGGCTACCAGCTGTCACAGCTGTTCGGGCTCGTCGGGATGTTTCTGCTCGCGACCGCGTTCAACGTCAACTCCGGTGTGGCGCTGCTGCCGTTGCAGGTGCTGTTCCTCAACTTCACCCTCGCGGTCATCCCGGTCATCATCATCAGCCTCGACGAGGCCGACCCCGGCCTGATGCAGGCTCCGCCGCGCGACCCTCGCGCCACCATCTTCAACCGCACGTCCGGCGTGCGCTGGGTGGCGCTCGGACTGCTGCTGGGAGTGCTCTCGCTGCTCCCCGTCGCGCTGGGACCGGACGCGCCTGCCACTGACCAAGCGAGCATCTCGGTGACCATGGGCTTTTCCGTCATGGGTCTGGCCACGGCATTCGCGGGGTTCACGATGCGCCGCACCTCGGTATCAGCCTTCGCCGGCGGCATTGTGCGACCGGCGTTACTCACGGCGGCCGGGGTCGTGCTCACGGTCGCCGCGACCGAGCTCGATTTCCTGCAGCGATGGCTGCTGACCACAAGCCTCACCGGGGAGCAGTGGCTGACGTGTCTCGGGCTCGCTCTCGTGTTCCCCGTCGCCGTCGAGCTGGAGAAGGCCTGGCGTCGCCGACCGAGCGCCGCGGGGGTCGCGGACCATGCTGCGGCCGCGGCCTGAACGGTCAGTGAGAGTCGGGCAGCAGTCCTCGGGAGCGGGCCTCTCGTAACGCCGAGGCATGGTCGCAGACGCCGAGCTTGCGGTAGAGGCGACGCAGCCTGGTCTTGACCGTGTTCACCGACACGCCCAGGGCACCCGCCAGTTCTGCATGCCCGCGATGGGTGGCCATGACCGTCAGAAGTTGCGTCTCGCCCTTGCTCAGACGCACCTCCTCGGGAGGCGGTGCGTGCACAGCGGGGGGCGCCGGACGTGCGTGAGCAGCCAGAACAGCGATGGCGCCGGCGTCGGGACGGGCCGACACCACCTCGGCCAGCACGGTGAGCGGCTCCGGGTAGCCGCGCAGCGCCGTCAGCATCCCCGCATCGACAGCGATCTCGGCGGCTGCCCGCAGATGTCGCTCGGCTTCCGCCGGTCGTGAGGACACGCCGGCCACAGCGTGCAGCAGTCGTGCCTCGACTTCCTGGCGAGGATCCAGAGGCGGCCCGATCGATGTCCGTCGAGATGGCTCGATCACGGACCGCAGCGCCAGACGCGCCGACGCGCGATCTCTCGCAGGACCCGGCGGGTAGCGCCCGAGCACAGCAAGCGCGCCCGGGCGGTCACCGGCGTTCATGCGCACCGACAGCTCGGTGCGGTCGACCATCGGTAGCAGCTCGGACCCGGGGGCCTCGGCTCGAAGGACGGCGCGGGCTCTGTCGCAGGTGTTGATCGCATCCGCCACCGCCCCCTGACCGGCTTGCGCTCGAGCGAGCGCCAGCATCGCCAAGACCCGATACGTCAGATGCCCGACCGCATCCGCTCGCGCCACGAGCAGCTCGGCGTCGGCAGCAGCCGCGTGGGGCTCGTCGAGGTCGACGCACGCCCTCGACCGCGCCAGCAAGGCGTCGGCATCGTCGAACTGACCCAACCGTCCCAGTGCGCCTAAGGCACGGATGGACTGCTCGGCCAGGTGCCGGGCCCGATATGCGCGTCCCTCCTGGGACGCCAGGCCGGCGTGCAACGCCGGGAGCGTCACCCGACGGAAGTACTCCCGCGTCCCTGGCCGGGCACTGGCTCGGACAAGCAGCGAACGTGCCGCATCGCGCTCGTCCAGCCACAGCCGCACCCGCATGGCCTGCATGACTGCCCCCTGGTGGACCATTCGCGTCCATCTGCCCCCGAACAACCGCAAGGCCCCATCAGCGAAGTCGCGGGCGAGCGCTGGACGACCCTGCCACTCGGCGACCTTCGCCTGAAGGAACAGCGTCTCAGCCCGCAACCAGGTTGATCCGAGCTCAACGTCCTGCGGGAACTCCCCGACAGGCTCCGCTGCCGGGTTCGTGATCGGGGCAGGTTGCTCGGCCACGACAGCCACCAGCTCGGCCAGCCAGTTCTGAGCACCCGAGATGTTGCCGGCGAGGATCTCGGCCCAGGCTGCCCCCAGCAGATGCAGGTGATTGGACGACACCAAAGACTCGGCCGACCTCGAATACAGCGCCCGTACCGCATCAGCCCGACCTGTCTCGAGGAACTCACCCACGGTGCCCTCCAGAAGCACCAACGCCGACGTCACGTCGCCGGCGTCCAGAGCATGCGCAACAGCCGACTCGACGTCACCTGACTGCGCGAGGTGCTGACTGGCCAGCCGGTGCAGCCGAACACCCTCCGCTCGCCCCACGTCGGCGAACATGCGGCGGGCGTACTCGGCGACGAGGCGCCGTTGTGCGAAGTGGGACGGCGCGTTGCCTAGCCGCGTCAGCAGTCCCCAGGCGTGCAGTCGTCGCAAGCGGTCGGCTGTGTGGTGCAAGTCCTCCCCGGTCAGCGCGGCGCATCCGTCCACCGAGAGGACATCGAACACCGTCACCGTCGCGAGAAAGCGTCGATCCTCAGCCGGCAGGGCGTCCCAAACAGAGCCCACGAGCATCTCCACGCCGCGTTCGAGCAGCCATCCGGCAGGGTCGACGTCGTGCTCGCGGTCGGCGGTGACGAACGGCAGCGCAACGGCGGCAGGCCACCCATCGGCAAGGGTGAGCAGGGCCTGCACCCGCGCCGGGTCGAGATCGGGGTCAGCGCGGCCGACGAGCTGTCGAGCTTGGATGTCGTCGAACGCCAGATCATCCGCACGCAGCACCACAAGCCGGCCGCTCGCGGCCAGCCTTCGCAGGTCCAGGTGAGCCCCGTGTTCCACGCGCAGCACGAGTCGGACGGTCACCGGGAGAGCGTCGATCACCAGCTGGAGATCACGAAGGATCGGCTCGTGGGTGAGACCGTCCAGGTCGTCGACGAGGATCAGCGTCTCCGGCTGCTCCGGCATCGTGTGGAGCAGCGTCGTTATCGCCTCGGCGCGATGGTTGTCAGACCGTTGCAGCGTCTCGAGCGTCGTCTCCGTGGGCACGCCCTTCGTGGTGAGCGCTGCCAAGAAGTCGTTCCAGAACACGGCCGGGTCGGGGTCATGGGGCCGGCAGGGCACCCAGACAGCCATGGCCCGAGAAGCCCGAGCAGCCTCGGCAAGCAGCACCGTCCCACCCCAACCCGTCGGGGCTTCGACCAAGCACAGCCCACCCGGAGCTGTTGCCGTCACCCGGGAAGCCAACGCCGGGCGGGGAACCATGAACCGAGGCGCCTCCGGCACTCGCTGATGATGCCCGAGGACGGGTCGGTCCCAGTCCCCTCGCCCCACTCGATGCCCTCTCTCGGTCTTGCTGCTGGCTGCCCGTCTGCCGCGTGCTTGCCCGCATCGTGCCTTATCGCAGGCGACCCGTCTGCGCGCTCGGGAGGGGGTTGCTCGGCCGAGGTGATGTCATGCCAGCCTGAGCGCCTCGTTGGCGACACCCTCGGCCTCGGCGGGAACACCTCCACCTCCACCTCAGGCACGCCAGCGTCGACCACTGCCTGCTGGATGCTGGCCGCCACGTCGTCGTCGGCGAGGACGAACACGGCCGCACCGGTGCCTTCGCGCTGCTTGCCGGCCGGATCTCGGCGAAGCGGCTGCTGCCGGCGGCGCGGGTGGCCGGGTACGAGGGGTCGGCACGCAACTTCCGCCGTCTGGTCGCGGCGGCCCGAGGTCACGGCCGAGCGCGATGAGCACGAGGTCGAGGGTCGAGAACCCCTGCAGGGCACGCCCCTGACCGGTCTGCCCGTCCATCTCCACGATCAGGCTGTTGCGCTGGTCGTCGGCGCTCATCTGTCGCAGGGCGGCGTCGTCCCTGATGCCGGTGTGCCGCAGGAAGACCATCGCGGCCCCCATCCCGGCGAGCGTGGCGTCGGCCTGGCCCTGGTACCACGGAACCGGTTGGTTGCTGTGCTTGGACATCTCCACGAACACGGTGTTGCCCATGTCCTCGTACGACATCGCATTCAGCTCAGCCTGCGTCCGGGATCCTCCGAGCAGGAGGACGCCTCGAATCGGGAAGTTCTCGTCGACGTCGAAGGGGCTGGTGATCAGGGACGCGCCGCAGGTCGACACATGGCTGTTGATGCCATTGGTCAGCTGGTCCTTACCCGAGTCGGCGATGTCACGGTTCGTCGCCCACGCGAAGTCCCACCGGCCAGTCGGGGTCGTGGTCGAGGCGGCACCCGCACTGGTGCCCACGAAGGTGCCGTATCGGGTCCCGCTCCCGCTCGGTCGCCCACCGAGCCCGTAGACGTTGTGCCGGTCGAGGAAGCGGGCGACGCTGGCTGGGCTGCCGAGCAGTCCGCCGCTCGCGGCTCGGGGTTCGAGGAAGAAGTCGCCACCGTAGACGTCGACGTCGCTGGCGTCGGCGACAGGTCGAGCTGCGAGGGCAGCACTGCTCCGGTGCCGTCGTACCGTCCACCTCTCCGGGCAGCCGGCCATCGCTCGACGTCCTCGCGCCAGCGACGTCACGCAGGCCCATCTCGCTAGCGACGCGCTGGGTGAGGTAGTTGGTGTTACGGAGGCCGGTGGCCTTCTCGATGACGGCCGCGAGGACGTCGAGTGCCGTGTTCGAGTTAGCCCGCGTCCTCGTTCGTGACCGACGGCGGCGGCAGGCCGGGAGGGAGTGCGAGCGGGACGGCGAAGTGCATGTGGGCTGCCTGCTCGGCGACCGACGCGTGGTGGCCGAGCCCGATCGACAGGTCGCGCAGGGTCATGCCGGCCTTCTCGTAGTCGTGGGGCATTCCGCTCAGGCTGGTCGCGCACTGCGCGATCGTGATGGCGTCCTTGCGCGTGTCGTGCGGACCAGGGTCGAACAGGCCGAGGTAGCCGAACACGGAGGCGTTGAGGTCGATCACTCCCTCGTCGGCGAGCCGCTGGACCGCCGCCGCGGTGAACAACTTGCTGACGCTGGCGAGCCGGAAGGTCGTGGTTGTGACCGCGTTGCCGGGCTCGGCCCAGGTGTACGCACGCTTCGCGCAGATCGTCCGACCGGAGGCGATCGCGACCGACGCAGCCCGGATCTGCTGCGCCTGCATCACGCTCTGGAACACGGCGTCCAACGTCGCCACACCGACAACCGCCGGCCCGTCAACGTGCCACTGCACGGTCATCGTGGTCGCCGAACAGACAGCCCAGCAGGATGCACCCGCCGGCCGTGACGTCGCAACAGTCACCGGTGGGGGACTCGGAGGGAGGCCGCAGCGGGCGGCAAGATCCGCAGTCGCTGACGCCCGCCCCAACGGGCGTCATCACGGCTGCGAACCGCCCCGTAGGTGGGACGACCGCCAACGCCCTACGCGCGGCCATCAGCGTGTGTTGCGCCGCGCCTGCTGTCAGCGGCTTTCACCGAGTGCGGGTGGCCTCGAGCTGCCAGGTCGCCGGCTCAACTGTGCGTCCGGCCTGTGCAGCGGTCAGCCGATGAGCGGGTCGGTCAGGGTCGGTCCGCAGACGGCCAGGAGTCGAGCCGTCCGGGCGGCATACCGAACCGTGCCAACCCTCCGAGAGCGAACGGGTGGCGGGCGTGGGCTCGCCAGGGGGTGCGAAGTCGCCTACCCCTCGACGATCACCTGGGGCTTCGCCCCCGCGGGGAGTTCCGGCGCGGCCTCGTCGGCACCGAGCTTCCACGCTCCGCCGTCCACCCATGCGCGCACGTCTCGGATGGCCGCCTTGAACGCGTCGCGGCGCAGCTCGTGGTTGATGTCCATGGGCTGGACGTTGAAGAAGTGGACGTCGGTGATACCGACGAAGCCGAAGATCGTGCGCAGGTAGCTCTCGACGAAGTCCAGGGCACTCATGGGCTCGCGGGAGTAGTCCGCCCCCCGCGAGGTCACGACGATCATCTTCTTTCCGCGCACCATGCCCTCGGGCTCGCCGCGCTCGTTGTACCGGAACAGGTAACCCGGCTGCACGATCGCGTCGATGTAGTACTTGAGGGCGTAGGGGATGCCGAAGTTCCACATCGGCACGGTGAGCAGGTAGTAGTCGGCGTCCAGGAACTCCCCGATCGTCCGCTCGATCTCCTGCCACGAGCCGCGCGCCTCCTCGTCGAGGGGCTGACCCGTCATCAGCGCGTACTTGGACTTGATGTTGACGCCGGCGACGGCAGGCAAGTCGGCGCTGAAGAGGTCCAGCGTCGTCACGCGCAGGTCTTCGTGGCGGTCGTCGAGGGCCTCCAGCAGAACGCTCGAAACACGTCCTGTGTTCGACGCGAGGCCGCGGGGGTGGCGACGATGTGCAGCAGACGCTTGGCCATGTCGGTGTCCTTCCGAGACAACGTGGATCGTCCACCACCGCGGCGCCGCCGTCCAGCATGGGGATGACTTGTTGCCTCGCGGAGATACGTCGTGACGAGTTCGCGTGACCGAGGTCGCTGCTGAGGCTGCCCGGTGTCGGGCGCCACCAGGGTCAGCGGTGCGCCTGTACGTGAAGGTCGCCGATGTCGATGCTGGACGGGCAGGTGCCACGGGCGACCCCTTCCAGCCAGCAGGCAACGACGGCGGCGACGCGCTCGCGGCCCTGGTCCGGTTCGGTGGCGCTCATGCCGCCAGGCTCAGGTGACCGCGTCCGACCGGGAGCCGGCACCGGCCGTCCGCGCATGGCCGCGGGGCGGGCAGCAGGTGCACGTCCGCGGACGCCGGGTACAGCCGGTGGGAGACGTGTCCGGTGAGGGCGACCACCTCCACGCGCAGCCCGGCACTGCGCAGCGCCGCCAGGGATTCGGCGAAGATGCCGTCGCCGGACCCGAGCAGTACCCGGCTGACGCGACCCTCCAATGCCGACGGCACCAGATGCTCAAGCAGGCCCAGGTCCACCGCGTCCTTACCCGTCGTGACCAGCCGGCTCGCAGCCGGCCAGGCGAACCCAGTGACCGCGGACGAACGCAGGTCGCTACCGACGACGACCAGGTCACCCTGCTGCAGCCCGGCGGCCACGCGGTACTGCCGCGCAGCCTCGTCGGCCCGACACTGGAACTCCGTCGGGCCCACCGTCAGGTTGTCGGCATCGACGACGTGCAACGTGCGGGTCGCCGCACGGTGTCGTGTCCTTCTCATCATCTGCTCCCCTCGATCGGTTGTGACATGCACAGGCTGCCGACCAGGTCCGACACGTTCCCCGCGGGCGTCGCCGACGAGCCCGCGAACCGTGGGAGCCGGCACTCCCCCGGCCGCGCCGCGGATTCGGACAGCTGAGCCTGCCGGCTCATGGCTCCCGGGATCACCTGGGAGCGGCGTCCCCGGCCGTCAAGGCGTCGACGTCTGCCTGCACCTGCCGCGCCCAGGTCCGGTAGGCGATGTGGTCTTCCCACATCCGACGCTGCCGTGCACCGCGCAGGGCACCGGCAAGCTCCAAGCTGATGACACCGACCAGCCCCAGCACGGCCAGGACGATGGTGGTGGGGATCCAGGCCAGGAGGAAGACCACCGGGCTCAGGACCACCATTCCGACCACCGCCCACACGTCGATCGCGGCGTCGGTGTCCACGGCGAGGGCGACGAGGATGCCGATGGTCACCAAGACCGTCGTGGCGATGCTGATCCCCGTCAGCGCGTCCTCGTCGGTCATCCACGCCGGGGCTCCGGAGGCCCGCGTGGCGAGCCAGCGCTGCCGGTACGACGTTGGCTGAACGGGTGCAGTCGTTCAGGTACCTGGCACGCAGGCGCCGCTCGTACCGGCTGGCTACCGGTGTCGGCGGCCAGGACTGTGCGGCGAGGTCTCGGGCCCGGTCGGCTGCTTCGCGCCGGCGAGCCGTTGCCTCGGCGGCCTCGGCCCGGGCCCGGCGCTGAGCCGCCAGCTGCTGCTCGCGCCGCTGTTCCGCTTCCCAGCGGCGGCGGGTTGCCTCCCAGTCTCGCCTCACCTGCCGGTTCGGCCGGGGTGCCTGTGTCATCCAAGTCCTTCGCTGGTCGTAGGTGCCCTGTCGGGGTCGAAGGCGTGCACCGTGTGGGCAGCCACCCGCTGTCGTGTCGTGCACATCAGCCGCTCCCGCTCGTACGTTGGTGACATGGCCGGGCTGCTGCGCAGGTCCGACACATCACCGCTGTGACTCCGCCTGGGTCGCCGCGGCCACCAGCGGGCCGACGGCACCACGAGCGGCGCGGGCGGCTGGCCGTCGGCCCGGGCGACGCCGCGGCGCACCTCGAGCAACAGCCTGGCGACCGGCAGGTCGCGCCGGTTGTGGCGCAGCGGGACATTCCTGCCGGCCAACGGTTCAGCGGCTACTGAGCCAGGGATCGCCGCTGGCCTGACCCTGGGCAGAGTCCGCCGTTGTTGAGGTGGTGGTGGGCCACGACGACGGTCATGACGCCTTCGCGCCAGGCTTGGACCGTGTTGAGGCAGTGCGGGCAGGTAATGGTCATGACGCTTCCTTCACGTGTCGATCGGACGGTCTGCTACGAGGAGAGCACGGGGGTCCGACGCAACCCCGCGCTGAGCGGCGCGGAGAGCTCATGCGGCCAA
>Ga0114938_1001573_pt1 | contig 15284 bp, 15 predicted proteins | sample AshMeaBigSpring_FD_88675 | JGI IMG/M metagenome (GOLD analysis project Ga0114938, IMG submission 88675) | Groundwater microbial communities from Big Spring, Nevada to study Microbial Dark Matter (Phase II) - Ash Meadows Big Spring | ecosystem: Environmental > Aquatic > Deep subsurface >...
TACCAATGCTCAATTTGGTTTTCTCAATACACTCATGGATCTCATCAATAATCAAAAACCTAGCCACCTTGCTGTTTGTTTTGATACCAAAGAATTGACAGAACGACATATTGAATATGCCGAATATAAAGCCAATCGGCAAGAGACTCCGGAAGATATACTTACTGCAGTACCTGATATCAAAAGAATGTTACACGCTTTTAATATACCTATTGTTGAAGTACCTGGCTATGAAGCTGATGATATCATAGGCACCTTAAGTGTCAAAGCCAGCGCAGCAGGCTATGATGTATATATGGTGACTAGCGACAAAGATTATGGGCAATTGGTCAATGACAAAGTATTTATATATAAACCAGCTAGTGGATTTAGTAAACAAGAAATACTAACTGTAAAAGAAGTATGTGCCAAATGGGATATAGCTCATGTAGGACAAGTGTTAGATATACTAGGTATGATGGGTGATGCAGTAGACAACATACCAGGCATCAAAGGTGTAGGCGAAAAAACTGCTGCTAAGCTTCTCAAAGAATATGGATCTTTAGAAAATGTATTAGCAAATGCCGAGAATATCAAAGGTGCATTAGGTGAAAAAATAAAAGCAGGTAAAAATGATGCTCTTATGAGCAAGCGACTAGCTACTATTTTACTAGATGTCCCCTGTGAGTTTATTGAAGAAAATTACAAAATAGGAGGCTGGGATAAAAAAGCCCTTGCCGATATTTTTAATGAGCTAGAATTTAAGACAATAGGTAAAAGAATTTTAGAAAATGATGCTACAAATACTCATGCGACAACCCTTTCCAAAGAGAGTTATGACTTATTTAATAACCCAATAGAAAATAAAATGATAGAGATACAAGAGCAAAAAAAATCTGGCATTTTCATCAATTTAGAACAGTCAGAAAGTTTTGACACACCTAAAATACATCTCAAGACCATAAATGATGTTACACATAATTATACCACATTAGTATCCGATAATGATATACAAAATTTTATTGATATATTTCTTACTAATAAAGACCATAACTTTGAATTGTGTTTTGACACAGAGACTACCGGACTTGATGCTAATACATGTGAACTAGTAGGGGTAAGTTTTGCATACATAGCTCATGAGGCTTACTATCTGCCCTTGCCAAGTGATAGAACCCATTGCAAATCAAAATTAGATTTATTAGAACCTTTGTTTCAACATCCCTCTATTACTTGGATTGGACAAAATACGAAATTTGATTTATTAGTATTAAAAAATTATGGTTATGAAATCAAAGGACGCTTATTTGATACAATGCTTGCTCATTTTTGTTTTGAGCCAGATGGTAAGCGGAATATGGATGTGCTCAGTGAAAAATACCTTGCTTATCAACCCATCTCTATTGAAGAGTTAATAGGCAAAAAAGGAAAAAATCAAGGATCAATGCGTGATGTAGCCATAGATAAGATAACTCAATATGCAGCCGAAGATGCAGACATAACCTTACAATTAAAAAATATTTTTGTACCCCTATTAATCGAGAAAAATGTCACTAAAATATTCTATGAAATAGATACTCCATTGATTACTGTATTGAGAGATATGGAATATGAAGGCATACGCATCGATATTGCATTTCTTAAAAACTATGGAATCGAAATCGAAAAACTAGCCAAAATAAATGAGGAGCTAGTATATGAGCAGGCTGGAGTGCGTTTTAATTTATCTTCCCCCAAACAGCTAGGTGAGATTCTATTTGAAAAACTAAATTTAGATGATAAAGCAAAAAAAACCAAAACAGGACAATATCAGACTGGTGAAGATGTATTGCGTAAGTTAAGCATAAAACATAAGATTTGCAATGATATTTTATCATTTAGAGAATATACCAAACTAAAAAGTACATATATTAATGCACTACCGGAACTTATCAATCCTAAAACAGGTCGTGTGCATACTTCCTTTGGTCAAACGATAGCCGTTACCGGTCGTCTAGCAAGCAATAATCCCAATTTACAAAATATACCTATTCGTACAGCATTAGGTAGAGAAATACGCAAAGCATTTATCCCTCGTGATGAAAATTATATTCTCATGAGTGCTGATTATTCTCAAATAGAATTACGCATAGTAGCTGCCATTAGTAATGATATAGCTATGTGTGATGCTTTTATACAAAATAAAGATATACATACAGCCACAGCAGCCAAAGTATATAATATACCCGAATCTGACGTGACCAAAGAAATGAGATACAAAGCTAAAAGTGTCAATTTCGGTATCATATATGGACAAGGTGCTTTTGGACTAGCCGAAAACCTAGGTATCACACGTACCGAAGCCAAAGAAATAATTGATAATTATAAAAAAGAATTTCCAGGCATACAGCAATATATGGATGATACCATTAATTTTGCTCGTGAGAATGGATATGTAAAGACCATAATGGGTCGCAAACGATGGTTGCATGATATTGGTTCTGCCAATTTCACAGTACGTGGTTTTGCTGAGCGTAATGCTATAAATTCACCTATACAGGGTAGCGCTGCTGATATGATCAAAATGGCTATGATCAATATACATGAGAAAATAATCAATGGAAATCTTCAATCTCGAATGATTTTGCAGGTACATGATGAATTAGTATTTGATATCCATAAAAGTGAAATAGAATTGATGAAAAATCTTATTATTCAAGGTATGCAACAAGCTATGCCTTTACCCAATAATGTACCCGTAATAGCGGAGCTAGGTATAGGTAATAATTGGCTAGAAGCACATTAAGACAATCGTAATTAATTTAATAAAAAAAATAATATGAAATATCGCAGACTTGGTAAAGCAGGCTTACAGCTATCCGAGGTATCATTAGGTTCTTGGGTTACATTTGGTTCGCAAATAGGTGATGATATAGCCGAACAACTTATGATCACTGCTTATGATAGAGGTATCAATTTTTTTGATAATGCTGAAAGTTATGCAAGTTTAAAATCAGAATATGTTATGGGGTATTTATTAAAAAAAATAGCTTGGAATCGAACTACCTATGTGATATCCAGCAAAGTATTTTGGGGTGGTAAATTACCCAATCAGACAGGATTGTCACGTAAACATATCAGTGAGGCATGTCATGGTGCTTTGGAGCGTTTTCGTACAAGCTATCTTGATTTGTTTTTCTGTCACAGACCCGACCCAAATACACCGATAGAAGAAACAGTATATGCTATGAGTGACCTCGTACGCCAGGGCAAAATCCTTTACTGGGGTACTAGCGAATGGTCGGCTGAGCAAATAATAGAAGCATTTCATATAGCCAAAGAGAATTATCTTATACCCCCTACTATGGAGCAACCTCAATATAATCTGTTTCATCGTCATAAAGTAGAAATAGAGTACGTACCATTATATGATCCTAAAGGTATAGGACTAGGCACTACTATATGGAGCCCATTGGCAAGTGGGCTGCTATCAGGTAAATATATAGATGCAAAACCTGATAATACTCGTATTGATCGTCCAGGTATGGAATGGCTCAAAGATCAAATTTTCGGTCCAGAAAATAAATGGAAGCATGATGCGGTAATAAAATTAAAAAAACTAGCAGATAGCCTTGGTATAAGTATAGCGGCTATGTGTATAGCCTGGTGCCTAAAGAACCCCAATGTAAGTACGGTAATACTTGGTGCCACTAAAGTAAGTCAATTGCTTGAAAATCTAAAGGCGATAGAGGTAGTAGATATATTGACAGATGAAGTAATGTATGATATCGAACGAATTTTTGAATAATAATATTTATTAAAATATTTTATTCAAATAATCATTACAGAATATTCCATGCGGATCATGTATACTGCATAATTCACAGATTTTATAACTTTATCAGGTGACAAAGGATAATGTATAGATTGAGGGTAGAATGTTACATTATCAGCCCAATTACTTATCACTTTTCGCATTAATTATTGAATGAATTAAAAAATGAATACAATTTGAGATTTTTTTTGGCACGACTTTAATTTAAACAAATTTCTTTTACCAACACGTATATTCACAATTATCACATTATAATGAATATAACTAATTTTATTTGGTTTTTTGGATATAAACAACGACGTTTGCAGCAATTATGAAAATCTATACTAAAAAAGGAGATAATGGCACTACGCAACTTATCGGAGGTACCCGTGTACCTAAAAATCATATACGTATTGATGCTTATGGTTCTGTAGATGAATTAAACTCTTATATAGGATTATTAAAAGATGAAATCGGCGATACTTCTCTTCTAACTTTTTTAAAAAATATACAAGATAGATTGTTTACTGCCGGTAGTGCATTAGCTTGTGAACCCGCACATAGCTCTATGATCTTACCAGATATAATGGAAGCAGATATAGAATTGTTGGAAAATGCCATAGACAATATGAATGAAAAATTACCCTTATTGCGTAATTTTATTATTCCTGGTGGTAATAAAGCTGCATCAATAGCACATATTGCAAGATGTATCTGCCGACGAGCGGAACGGTCAGTTGTAACATTAAATCAGCATGAAGCTGTTGATCCACTTATAATAATTTTTCTTAATAGATTGTCTGATTATTTATTTGTACTGAGTCGATATCTTACTATGGTGGCTGGAGCTGAAGAACATATATGGTTTCCTCGCAAAAAAGTATAATTAATTTGGTATTCTTTTTGAGGTATGCTTATAAAAATAAAATGATTTTTATATAATATAATTTAAATGATAAATATATGTATTGGACACTTGAACTTGTATCGCATCTCGAAGATGCTCCATTCCCGGCTACCAAAGACGAAATTATTGATTATGCAATCCGCTCTGGCGCTCCGCTGGCTGTCATAGAAAATTTACAAGAATTAGATGATGAAACTGAATATTTTGAGAATATCGAAGATATTTGGCCTGATTATCCAACTAAGGAAGATTTCTTTTTTGACGAAGAAGAATACTAAAAAAAAACCGCAATAATGCGGTTTTTTTTTTATGATCTTGTACATAACTGATTTATTTAGCCCGTTTATAATTCACATTGGCATTATTTTTCAATCAATAGCGTCCTAAATAAATAAAAAAAGAGAATATTATTTTTAACTCAAAGTTACCTTTGCGGGTATACAAAAAAACCAAATTCACCTATGATAAGTTTAACTTTATTTTCTCAAATTATTAGTAAACTTGATTTTAGTGTTTCAAAAAAAATGGTAACAAAACATCAAGGCGACAAACACCAAAAGGGGACATTCGGGAAGTGATAAACCAACAAACCATTGAGCTTATTACCCATCATTTGAAGTAGTCAGCCAATACCATTGGCGAGCTATACAAAAGTCGTTGGCAAATAGAGATTTTCTTTAGAGAAATAAAGCAACTGCTCCATATCAAAAGTTTTACAGGCACTAGCGAAAATGCAGTACTTATACAAATATGGACTGTACTCATCACTATTCTCATCCTAAAGGCACTCAAAGAGATGGCAAAATATAAATGGCATTTAGCAAATTTAGTAGCCTTTATTCGATTAAATTTATTCGTAAAAATTAGACTGAAGCAGTGGATAGACCAACCCTACGTACAACATACTAAAGACCCTCCAATAATTATACAGGGGGGTTCTTTTTTGAAAATCACTGAAATAAACGCTACAATATACGTTTTTACATATCTTTACTTATCTTAAAAAAATATTTAGGACAGTATGGATTACATATTCATAAAATACTATGAATGAAGAGTATATTTATGCAATTCGTAGGTAAAAATAATGAAATTATTCATATTAACAATGCAAAATTTAGTTGAATCAAATAATTAGCTTCTCTATTATTGACTTGTCGTGATTCTGTAATAATAATGCTGAGGGCTTTTGATTTAGAATTTCATGTTTCCAGTCGGCATCTAATTCATTCCAAATAGTCAATACAAAATTTCTCTCATGGCAATGCGGATGTGGTATTATCAAATGACTCCAATTAATTATCATACCTTGTACGGCAATTATATCTATATCGATAATTCTATCTTCATACTTTTGAGTTCGTATTCTTCCCATTTTTGTTTCTATCTCCGGGCATTTTTCCAATAATTGAGTGGGCGTGATGGGGCTATTCACTATAAATCCTTGATTGTCATATACATACTTACTATTAATACCACAGGGTTCGCTGCGATATATGCTACTTACTTTTTCTATATCGACTAAAGTAGTCAGTACTGATTTTACGTAATCAAAATTAGCAATAGTATCTCCCAAATTACCGCCTATCACTATTAATATTCGATACATACATTTATTTAATAAAAATTGTCTTGACTTTTTTACTTTTGACAAAAATATAAAATTATAATAAAATGGGTCAGTTTTTCAAAATGTTATTTGCATCAGTATTAGGTTTTTTCCTTGCTATGTTATTATTATTATTTATCTTTATTGGTATCATTTTTAGCTTAGGCAAGAGCATTTCTAGTAAATCCACTGTGAATGTAAAAGCTAATTCTATATTAAAACTCAATCTCACCGGAGTCATTAAAGAACAAAGCCAAGAAAATACTTTTGGTAACATATATGGCAATTATACGAGTGTGCTTGGACTTAATGATATTCTCAAAAGTATAAAAACGGCCAAAACAGATGACGATATTAAAGGTATTTACATTCCCATGGGTATCACTACCACTACATTTGCCAATTTAGGAGAAATACGCCAAGCCCTTATTGATTTCAAATCCTCCAATAAATTTATTTATGCCTATGGCGAAGTAGTCAATCAACGCAATTATTATCTCGCATCGGTGGCTGATTCTATATTTATCAATCCTCAAGGCGGATTAGAGTTCAGTGGGCTTACAACACAGATAGCTTTTCTCAAAGGTATGCTAGATAAATTAGAAATAGAACCCAAAATCTTTTACGCAGGTAAATATAAAAGTGCTACAGAACCACTCCGTCTTACTGAAATGAGCCCTGAGAATGAATTACAAACTACCGAATTTATAAATGATTTATATGAAGAAATGATAGCAGGCATCAGTAAAGCACGTAATATTGATAGCAGCCTAGTGGATAGTATTAGTGATAATTTATTGATACGCAAACCGGAGGATGCGATAGCATTTCGATTTGTAGATGGCTTAGCTTATGAGGACCAAGTCCTTCATAGCTTATTGAATCGTACTGGTCAAAAAGAATTAAAAGACCTCAATTTTATCACAGTGAACAAATATAAAAATGTAAGCTCTGATGATGTTATAAGTTCGCTCAAAGATAAAATAGCTGTATTATATGCTGAGGGTGATATCACAATTGGCAAAAACAGAGACGGGATAGGATCAGTTGATTATGTAAAACATATACGCAAACTCACCAATGACGATAAAGTTAGAGCAGTAGTATTGCGGGTCAATAGTCCAGGAGGAAGTGCACTCGCAAGTGAAGTGATATGGAGAGAATTACAATTACTCAAAGAAAAAAAACCGCTCATTGTAAGTATGGGTAGTGTCGCTGCTTCAGGTGGCTATTATATTTCTTGTATGGCAGATACTATCATAGCAGAACCTACTACTATTACTGGTTCTATTGGGGTATTCGGTGTTTTACCCAATTTCACTAAGTTTTTTAACAATAAAATAGGAGTCAGTTTTGATGGCGTGAGTACAGGCAAATTTAGTAATCTAGGTAGCCCTTTGAAAGAAATGACAACCGAGGAAGGCGCCATAATTCAAAAGGAAGTATTACGCACATATGACCATTTCAAATATCGTGTAGGAGAAGGACGTGATATGGATACTTCGCTAGTACACACTTATGCTCAAGGCAGAGTATGGACAGGTAAGCAAGCCATCAAGATAGGATTAATAGACTTGCTCGGCACCAAACAAGATGCTATTTCTATAGCTGCCAAAGCGGCTGGAATAGAAGAATATCGCACTGTAGAATACCCTATTAAAAAAGATGCATTCACAGAATTATTAGAAGAAATAAAAGATGACCAAGAGACAAAAATTACAGAAAAGTACTTAGGTGAATACGCTGGCATATTTGGTACTTTTGAGTATCTCAAGACTATGAGCGGCCCTCAAGCTCGTATGCCTTATGACCTTATTATTAGGTAAGGATTAAATTTATTTGTTTAAACATATTATGGCTTACTAATTGTACGTTTATATTAACTTAAAAAAAACTTATGCTTAATAAGTAACATTTTAAAAGTTAAATTCGTTATAAATAAATGATAGCACTATTTAATATACATTAGAAAAATAAAGTTTATAAGTTTTATTTAAATTTCTCCTTTTTTAAATAAAAATTACTTTTATTTGCACTCGAAGATCAAAACAATAAAAAAAGTTATATGCGTCAGCTCAAAATCTCATATCAAATTACAAACCGTGAAAGTGATTCACTTGAAAAATACTTAAATGAAATATCTAAGCTGGATATGATCACACCAGAGGAAGAAGTAGAACTAGCCATTAAAATAAAAAAAGGTGATCGTCGTTCACAAGACAAACTCGTCAAAGGCAATCTGAGATTCGTAGTTTCAGTAGCTAAGCAATACCAAAATCAAGGACTTTCTCTCTCTGATTTAATAAACGAAGGAAATCTTGGTCTGATTAAGGCTGCAACTCGTTTTGACGAAACCAAAGGTTTCAAATTCATATCCTATGCTGTGTGGTGGATACGTCAATCTATATTACAAGCACTGGTTGAGCAAGCACGTATTGTGCGGCTCCCTCTCAATAAAGTAGGTGCTTATAATAAAATCAATAAAATAGCTATGGAGTTTGAGCAAGAAAATCAAAGGGAAGCCTCGCCAGAGGAGCTAGCAGAGATACTAGGTGTATCCATAGAGGATGTTGCTGATTATCAAAAAAACAGTATGCGACACGTATCTGTTGATGCTCCAATACAAGACAATGAAGATGCTTCTATGATAGACCTCATGGTCGACAAAGCTAACCGGTCACCGGATTTGGACTTGATCAAAGAATCCCTTAGAGATGAAATCAACGAAGTACTCAATACACTCACCCCACGAGAATCAGAAATAGTGAAATCTTTCTTCGGGCTTGATGGAAATGCCCCAATGTCACTAGATGAAATCGCAATAAAAGTAAACCTTACACGTGAACGTGTACGACAGATAAAAGAACGCACTATACGTCGCCTGCGCAAAGCATCTGCAGCCCAAGTATTAGCTCAATATCTCAATTAATATAACTCTTTTGATAGGCTATAAAAAAACCATAGCCAATTTTGTGGTTTTTTTTACCCCATAAATTAACATATTACAAGCCTCTTATAGTATTTTTGCTATATGCGTATAGATATTATTTCAGCGGTACCAGAACTATTAATTAGCCCATTTCAACATAGTATCATGCGCCGTGCAGCAGATAAAGGGTTACTGCAAGTCGTGGTACATAATCTGCGTGATTATGCTATCAATAAACATAAGCAGATAGATGATTATGCCTTTGGTGGTAATGCAGGTATGGTATTGATGATAGAACCCATAGAGAAATGTATCGAAAGACTAAAGAATGAACATGACTACGATGAGATTATATATTTGAGTCCTGATGCACCATTATTTAACCAAAAAACAGCTAATAAATTATCTTTATTAAATAATATCATATTACTATGTGGTCATTACAAAGGAGTAGATGAACGTGTACGGGAGCATATATGCACTATGGAGATAAGCATAGGGGATTATGTACTCAGTGGAGGAGAGTTAGCCGCTGCGGTAGTGACTGACGCTATAGGGAGATTATTACCCGGTGTGCTCCATGATGAGACTTCGGCATTGACCGACTCCTTTCAAGATGATATACTCGCACCCCCCGTATATACCAGACCAGCAGAGTATAAAGGATGGAAAGTCCCAGAAATATTACTAAGTGGGCACCAAGCTCAGATAGAGGATTGGAATTATAATCAATCTATTGAACGCACAAAAAAACGTCGTCCCGAATTAATAAAAAAAAATATTGAATAATTATGTTTTTTTGTGTAATTTTGCACTCCCAAAATGCAAATAGCCATGAACAAGATAATAAAACAAGTGCAAGATTTATTTATCAAAAAGCCTGATTTGCCTGTATTCAAGGCAGGTGACAATATCACTGTGCATTACAAAATCATTGAAGGTGGCAAAACCCGTATTCAACCGTTTAAGGGGGATGTCATCGCTCGCCGTGGACATGGCAGCACATGTACTTTTACTGTACGCAAAATATCAAATGGCATAGGTGTAGAACGTATTTTTCCATTATTTAGCCCTAATATCGAAAAGATAGAAATCAATAAATTCGGACGAGTAAGACGTGCTAAGTTATACTACTTACGTGATGCTAAAGGAAAAGCTGCTCGTATCAAAGAGAAAATACGTAAAGTATAATTTATATTACCATTATCTATACTAAGGCTGCATCATGCAGCCTTTTTTATATATACGTCAATATGCTCAAAATAAATTAGAAATAATTTATATATCCTATATGGATTTTGGCCGAGCGAAATTGAAAATGAGTATTGGATAATTTACCCAATGCATACGCCATTGAAAATACACCAGCTTTTGTTTCTATATTTATTCCGGCTCCTACTCCCATTGGTTTATCATATATATAATTATATTTCTTTTGGTCTTGACCGTAAATGCCAATATCGTAAAATAAATATATATTACTATAAGCCCCTATCAAAATTTGATATTCCAGCGTACCTATACTATACCACAATGCTTCCAAATACTCTTCATCAAATCCTCTCAAAGTATGCATACCCCCTATTCTATAACCTTCATTTTGAAAAATATTTTCAGCATATTTTAATCCCCCTTGTATACCACATTTTAATATTTGACGTCTAAATAATTTTGAATACTTTACTAATTGACCCGTACAATTTATTTGATTATATCGTGCAGGAATACTGTCATATAAGTTCTCATAATCATACCCATTGCGTGATAATGAAGTTATAAGACTATTGCGTTTTATAGTTTTAAAACCACTTTCTATATCGAATCTAGCCCAATACCCTGCGCTAGGTAGCAAGGCATCATCTAGTGTACTCACAATACCATGTATAGCAATCCCTTTGAAATGATAATCAAGTAGCTTAGGTAATCTTTTACTAATAAGTATAGCAACTGTATCGATGCGTAATACAGTTGAGAGCTTATTACGATATTGAACATTGATAAAATTTTCGCCATGGAGTCCAATCCGCAACCCTGCTTGATACATACGGTCTACAAAGCTTGAATCCCTCTTTATTATTTCTAACTTAGCATCCACACCTATTGGTAACCCTGGCAAGTACGGGTATTCCGTATATAGTTCAAGTTTACTGCTTGCCCTAGTTATTTTAGTAAAACTACAAGAAATGGTCTCACCTTGCCTGAAAGTATTTTTTAAGAGTAGGCTCCCTTCACCAGTTACTTCCAATCGATTATTATAATTACTATTGGGCAATACTGCCAATAAGAAATTAAACTTATTGGCAGTGCGTCTTTTAAGGTTTAATTCCAAATTTACTATATTGCTTCTTATTGCAATCTGAGGCGGACTGATTTGTTGTAAAAATGAAATTTGTTTGGCCAATTTTTTGTATCGCTCTAGCTTTTTTTGGTTGTATAATTCTCCATTTCTATATCCTAAATATTCCTTCAGATAATGATTGCTGATTTTTCCACTACCAATATTACTTACAGAATCTATACGCACAAGTTTCATTTTATCTATATATATTATACCTCTTATAGTATCTCTATTTATAGTTATATTACTCCAGCCCACATTGATATATGGGTATCCATGATTTTGATAATAAACTAATAGCTCAGAAAAATAATCACGCCAACGCACCAAATCAATATAGGTATTTAATTTAACAGGTCTCACAGGGATTGACTCACCATTCTCTATCATAATTGCAGTATATCGCTCTCCCTTATAATAATATATTTTGATCCCTTCTTTATTGTATATTATGCTATCAATTGATGCAGCAATATATCCTTGCATTATCCATTCATTCTTTACCTTCTGTGTATTATCAAAAACCTTAATAGAATCCTTACTATCGATGTTTTCTTCTATTACTTTATGGGTATTTGAGTTTCCATTTTCATACCAATACCATGTTATCGTATTAGTCAATTGGGCAAAAGCTATAGAATTATAACATAATAATATGACTGACAAAACCAGAAATGTAATTCTCATAATATATCTAAGAACAAAATTACATAAATCTATATGATAAGTAAATATGTACATTCATAAATGTCAATACATCCTATGACCTGCAAACTAAATTAACTATACATTTGTATAGAATATTTATTTATTGATACCATGGCTGGCATTTACATTCACATTCCTTTTTGCACTAAAGCATGTTATTATTGCGATTTTCATTTTAGTACCAATTTGCATCGCAAAGTAGATATGTTAGATGCTATAGCTATGGAGCTAGAAAATAGAAAAAACTATCTTGGGGAACATACCATAGAAACTATATACTTTGGCGGGGGCACCCCATCATTACTCAAAGAAAAAGATATATACAATATACTAGATACTATCAAACACAATTATATACTGAATGAGAAATTAGAAATCACACTTGAAGCTAATCCAAATGATCTTACTTACGAAAAATTAATAGAACTCAAAAATACACCCATCAATAGACTCAGTATAGGAATACAATCATTACATGATGATATATTAAGATGGATGAATAGGTCCCATGATAGTAAGCAGGCACAAGATTGTATTCGTGATGTTCATAAAACAGGATTTGATAATATATCTGTAGATTTTATATATGGAGTACCCTCATTATCTAATAGTCAATGGATACAAGATTTACAATGGGCTATTGATCACCATATAGATCATCTATCTTGCTATAATTTGACAGTAGAACATAATACCGTATTAGCTCACAAAATAGCTAGTGGCGAATGGGAAGAGCCAGACGAGAAGCTAGCTATAGCACATTTTCATGCCATGACTGATTTATTAAGCAAACAAAATTATGAGCATTATGAAATAAGTAACTTTGCAAAAAACAAAAAATATTCCAAGCATAATACGGCCTATTGGCAAGGAAAAAAATATTTAGGAGTAGGCCCTTCGGCTCATTCATTTGATGGCAATAGTAGACAATGGAATATTGCCAACAATGCTCAATATATCAAATCAATACAAGAAAATAGAAATCATTTTACAATAGAAGAAATAAGCCCAACAACACAACTCAACGAAATCATTATGACTAGATTACGTACTATGTGGGGTATGCCTACCCATATATTATATAAAGCGGAGCCCTCATTAGAGTATATTGTCAATGACTATATAGACAAGGGGCTAATACGCATGGTAAATAATAATATCTGTCTTAGTGGCGAAGGTATGTTGCTAGCAGATACCATAATTAGTGACCTTATGATAGTATGATATATAAAAAAATCATTGAGATATTTTTATTATATCTACAATGTACCCTATAAAATAATTTCAACTGATAAAATATAATAGCGAGAAAATAGTAATCAATTGTTTGCATAATTTAAAAAAATATTGAGGAGAATTTATTTCCTATTACTTTATAATATAATTAATACAGCTAATAATCTATCATATCATAAAGTAATGATGCATTTAATTTATTATCAAAAGCATCAATCACAATCCTATCCTTATTTTTATCAAATGGGACAAAGCTCCGTTTATTCACTTCGTGTATATATGCTTCATTAGTATCACAACTAGTTATCATGCCTTCTAAAGGAGTGCCCACTAGCATCTTGCTATTAGATACAATATGTCGCCCGATATAGTAAGATATCAATAACTTTAATTTCAATCCTGTAGCTTGATCTGTATATAGCAATAATACTTGTGCCCGAGATATCAATTCCTCCATTTTTTCTTGGCTAGGGTTAGCTATAAGTTTTACATTATTGGCTCTGCATTTTATGCGTACAGCCTCTGAAGGGTTCTTCCCAGCCACAATTAATGGAATCTTGAGCGATGGCACTATATTATCCAGCAAATAGTTTAATGCATTTTCATTCTCAGCTACGGATAGATTGCCATGAAATAAATTGTATGTGCCAATACACGTGTCTTGATTAAACTCTTTATAAGGATGAAAGCTATATATTACTATATGTTTAGCATTAGGGTATCTTATTTGTAGCTGACGCTGATCACTACTGGATACACTTATGATGACATCTGCATACTGTAATATTTTTTCATAATGATATAATCGTTTACTTTCTATTTTGTAATACAACCGTTGCCACCATGATGCTGCCGCTAAATATAAAGCGTGATAATAATCATGTTCTATGTTACTTTCACGATATATTTTTCGACGGTGGCGTATAGCCTTATTATTTATCAAAAACGTAGTATGCAAACCTTCAAATAATATGGGTGCATCATCCTGCAATAAATTAGTCAATAGTTTATCATCACGTCTTGTATCTACGATAAAAGGTAATGAGGAAAAAACACTTCGCCACATTGGTTTTCGAGGGTATAAAAATACTTGATCAGCAATATTAAAATTATATTCTGCATTAGTATCTTTTACAAATGCATGTAATATTACATATACTCCCATTAGCCGTAAATATACTATTTTCCAATATATATCTATTATCCCCCCATATATAGGTGGGTCGGGATAATCAAATGATATTATATGTATTTTTTTCAAGGTAAATTATTAAAAATATCTTGTAAAACTAATGATTCTTTTTCCCAATAAAATTCATTTCGAGCTAGCATACAGGCTTCTCTACATTGATTATATATATGGGTATCAGATAATAATAGTTCTATAGCATTGGTCACATTGCTTACATTAATAGTAGAGAGTAATACAGCAACAGGGTATTTATCATTTATTTTTTTATACTCAGGAAATCCATTAGTTATAATAGGTATTCCTGCTTGTATGTAATCAAAATACTTATTGGCAAGCGAATAATAATAATTTTTTCCTACTGCTTGCAATACATTATACCCTATCATACCCTGCAATGTCAAAACTTGTAATTGATCAGGTGCTATATATCCAAAAAAAATAACGCTTTCTTCTACATCATGATCTCGTGCTAATTGTCGCAATTCGTTTGACTTGTCGCCTTCCCCTATGATCCATGCTATAGCCTTACTATTTTTCATTGCCATAATCAATTCTTCCAATCCTCGTCCATAATTAAGGCTTCCTTGATA
>Ga0114938_1001574_pt1 | contig 15281 bp, 8 predicted proteins | sample AshMeaBigSpring_FD_88675 | JGI IMG/M metagenome (GOLD analysis project Ga0114938, IMG submission 88675) | Groundwater microbial communities from Big Spring, Nevada to study Microbial Dark Matter (Phase II) - Ash Meadows Big Spring | ecosystem: Environmental > Aquatic > Deep subsurface >...
GTTTGGTGAAACCTATTCCCGGAGGCGTTTATGTGGTGAATGAAGCGATGAAGAAAGATACTCTTAACGCTATGCGCACACATGCTTGTAATCTGGGTGGGTTAATCGCTTCAGATTTAGCTTCTCTATTGCCTAATTGTCCTGCTTATATCGCCGATCCCGGTGTAGTGGATGAGTTGGATGATGTAGCTCGTATCAGTGGCTCTCCATTGATGCCTCGGATAACAATCTGGCATGCTTTGAATCAAAAAGCAATTGCTAGAAGGTATGCGAAAGAAAGAGGAGTGAAATATGAAGATCTGGATTTGGTGATATGCCATCTAGGAGGGGGTATATCTGTCGCAGCTCATCATAAGGGACGGGCTATTGATGCCAACAATGCTTTAGATGGTGAAGGCCCTTTCTCTCCTGAAAGAGCAGGATCTCTACCGGCAGGTCAACTGATTGATCTTTGTTTTAGTGGACAGCTGACTAAAGATGAATTGAAAAAGCGCATCTCCGGTCGTGCGGGATTGACAGCACATCTGGGAACAACTGATGTACCGGCGATTGTTCGCAATATAGAAAATGGGGATAAGCATGCTGAATTAATATTAGATGCAATGATCTACAATGTTGCTAAAGCTATAGCTGCTTCTTCTGTTGCCCTTTACGGGAAGGTGGATGCCATCATATTAACCGGTGGTATTGCTTACTGTGATTATGTGGTATCTAGAATTAAACAACGCATCTCGTTTATCGGTCCGATAACTGTTTATCCGGGAGAAGATGAGATGTTGGCTCTTGCCTTGAATGCTTTAGGTGCACTCAAAGGAGAACTTCCAATCGAAGTCTATAAATAGTCTGGAAAATTAAGAGAGATTTTTTTATGAAATAGACCGTGCTAAGTTGTTCATACTCGACACGGTCTATTGTTTGAATGAGCTGTTCTATTCTTTTTTGCTCTCTTTTCGCTCACTCACTTTTGGCAAGGAATTGTTTTTTGTTTGGAGGTTACTGTCAGGATACTTACATTAGTTCAGAAAGTTTCTTTTCTAATTCTTCTCCCCGATAATCCCCACCGATAATTATTCCGTCCGGACCGATCAACACTGTACAAGGAATACTCTTTATTCCATAGATCGGAGCTACTGCACATTTCCATCCTTTTAGATCAGATAAATGATTCCATGTCATGCCCAATTGATCGATTGCTTTCAACCAATCTTCTTTTTTACTATCAAACGACACGCTTACAATATCGAAACCTTTCGAATGATACTTTTCATAAGCAGCTTTCACGTGTGGCATTTCGGCACGGCATGGACCGCACCAAGAAGCCCAGAAATCAAGTAGTATGTATTTTCCTGCTCCAATATATTCGGATAACTTATGCATTTTTCCATTGGCATCTTGAAGCTCAAAGTCCATGTATGGGTTGCCTGCCGATCGCTTCTTAACAGCTGCCAACTGCTTAGTTATATTTTCTATCAGAGGATTGCTTTTGAAGTCTTTTCCAGCCTTATCTAAAATTGCCATTTTTTCTTCGTTCGAATACATTCCTTCAAAGTTTGCGAAGATGAATGCACCTACAGCATTGTTAATGTTTGTTTCTATCAGACTTTTACTCATCTCACTCAGTCGACTATTGAACTGATTATATAACTTCATTGTTTCTTTTCTTTGTTCATCTGTTGTCGAGGAATCACGGTACTGAGCCATCATTTTATCTAGATTTGAGGCTTGACGTTCTTTCCCTAATACAGACATACTATCTGAGAAAGCTGTTAAAGCCTCATTCAGTTTTCCACCTTTAACTTGGCTTTTTTCTGTAGAAAAGTTGATGGAGATGGTTCCTGACTCTAATACAACTAAAGTGCTTTTTATACTTTTTGGATCGATTTTACTCATGACACTTGCCACAATAGGGATTGCTCTCTCCCCTTTGAATACAAATTGTCCTTTGGATACTAAAGTTGAATCCGAAGGTTTATTGCCATTTTCCCCCAATACAGTCATATATACTTTTTTGCCTTCCATTTCGGTACTCGCTTTTCCCGAAAGCACATACTTTATACCGGTAGCGGAAGCCGGAAGTGCCATCAATACTGCACTAAGTGCAATTAATACTTTTTTGTTCATAACGTTGATCATGTTTTACTAAATATGAATATTTAAATGTCTTCAAAGATAACTAATTACACCGTTCGCGGTACGAAACATCTCTTATTTTTCCAAAACCAGAGTATTCAGAAACTTTGGTGAGTGTTTTAGTTGTTTGATCAAACTTATAGAACCGCAAAGTACCGCCATTCTCGTTTGTAGCTGTCTTTTTGTACGAACCTACTATCAAATAGTATTCTTGCTCCATAAACTCATCAGAAGAATCACTCAATTTGCTCTTTTCGGTTTGGAACAAATTAAACTTTAATAGGGTGATTTCTTCTCCTTCTAAACTCAATGGCTGTGATAAACTTGCATTCATGAGGTGATAACAATAAATTTGATTTCCAGCACTATAAAACAGGTATGGGTATTGGGAGTGGAATGCAAATTGGTTTGCTTCAGCAAATCCCGGAGTTGACATTTGTTGGTAGTATGTCTGAGTGAAAGTTCCTCCAGCTAGGTTGATCCCATAAATTGATCGATTTTTCGCATCATCCTCCAAGATTGAATAAATGGTACCATTGTTGAACTTGGTATTGATCATGCTAATAAGTTTTTTTCTTGTGGTAAATGAGAATAATTTATTTTCAGGTTCTCCCAAAACGAAACAATGACTTCCATTTCCTTTGGCAACATCCCATCCTAAGAAACGTTGATTGTCTGTGTCATAAAGTAGAGCGATTCCATCCCATGTGTAAGGGCGCATCTGAGGTATACCAATAAAAGGGGCAACTTTAAATTCCGGGTCTCCATCTTCTTTCAATGTATTGATAGGTAGTTCAAAAGCTCCACCACCTACTCTGGTGTTTTGAACAAATAAATTTCCCTTATTAGTTACTACAAATCGTCCAATGAACGGTAATGCATCGGCTGCAATGGCCGTTTCATCTCCCATGTTTAAAATAAAACTACTTTTCATCAAATTATCAATGGATTTTGTTTTCAAAGTATTTGCATTCAACGAATAGGTACCTTCTTTTGTCGATAACCAAATGATATCACCTGTGCCTTGTCTGGGCCATGCATCAAATAGAACCTTTACACTATTTTTCAGTTTTGGCGCGTCAGCACCTAATATGTCATAGATGGGCTTCTTATCTTCTTTCGAAAAAACAGAAATCATATCCAGACGTGTCAAGTTCTCATTTCCGACATCACTGAGTACCATCCATCCTTCATAAGTCGCAGAAATGATTTTTACATCAACAGTCACATTCTTAGTAACTCCGCTTCTTTTATCTTTGATTGTATACCAAACTAGATAATTACCGGTGTCGAAATCTGCCAAACAGTTGACTTTCATGGTCTTTTCTTTATTAATATCTACCCAACGAGACCCGTCACTGAATGCCCCGGCTTGCAGATAAAGAATGCACCCAAACTCATAATTAGGATTGTTCTCATTAATAACTCCTTCAGTAGAGGATTTGATGACTGGATTGAGCTCTATATATCCGGCTTTCTGCACAATAGAAATGCTTTTGGGAAGGTTTTCTACTGTAATTTCAGGTATTTCGTCATAACTGTAGTTCCCTTTATCCTCGTAGCAAGAGCTCAGTAGGAGCAAGCCTGCCAGCATAAACCACGTTTTTATATTTTTTATTTTCATATTTATTTTTCTTATTGTTTTTACATCTCATAAGCAGAGTAATCCACTTCATATGGATTAACCAACTGCATATATTTCCCATTATCGTCTAATACAGGAGTTCCCGCATCCGCTAGTGCTTGTAACTCTTTACGTAACATTTTTGCTGCAAACGGTAGGCGTCCGTATGGGATGCGCCAATATTCCCAATCCATATGAGTCCAGCCCATGATTGCGTTTACCCGCTTTTCTTTACTTATCGACCACCTGCCAAAGAAATTAGAAGCTGAAAAGCTCCACCATCTTGGTTCGTTATAAAACTCATTGAATGATATCTTAAACCGGCTACCATTTAAAAAGACTCCAGGTGCATTCCATGCTGCTGTATTTTTATATTTTTCGAGTTCTATTGTGAAATGCTCATTTGCTTCTAAATAAAATTCAATCCGATAGGTTTTAGTCGCTAAATTAGGAGTTCGGTTGATAGTAATGGGTACTTTTTTAATAGCTTCATTGGCTGGAATTATACAATCTTTATCTTCAAAATCAAAATGTACCCCACGCTTAGCAGTACTTTTTGACTCGTCTACTTTCAATATAAAAGGGCGGTCATAATCCTTAATATTACCCATGATCCTTACGGGGATAGATATCGGGAGTTTAGTGATTGCACTTGGATACAAAGCGAAAGAGAAACTGATTGAATCGATGTACGTCGATACACTTCCATACATATCGGTACTGCTAACATTTGTCATATAGATGCCTGATTTCTCTCCTTGAAAAGTAGTGAAATCATCTTCTGCACATCCGGATAACCCAATAAGGATAAAAAGTAATCCTGTGATCTTATATCTTATATTTTTCATAACTATTTATTTTATCGGTTAGTTTGTTCGCTTTCTGGTAATGGCAAAACATAACGTGCTTCTGAAGCTACTACATTGTTTGTACTTTCAGCATTGTAAATATCTGCCATACCCAAATAGAAGCGCTTCATCATGAAGAATATTTGCCCTTCACCAATCATTTCGCGCATATATTCTTTTTGTATTTCCTCTATAACAGCAGAAGCTTGGGTGTTTGCTGCAATTTGAGTGAGACCTCTAGCATTTAGAATCGTATTCAAATAGGTGATTGCTGCGCCGGGATCTGTTTCAATGAGAGCTTCAGAAGCGATGTAGTAGGCTTCGCTCAGATGTATCAAGGGCATTAAATAGGTGTAAAATGGAGGTTTTTTAAGGTCTATCGAGATTCCTTTATATTTTACCAAGTTATAAAATTCCCCATATTGTGTCCACAAAGAAGCGTATCGGTAATCAGCTTTCGAATACAAAAGATCGATGTAGTTTCCGCGAGGTTGCAACAAAGAGTTTTGTGATAGATTTGCGCCATCAAATGTGCTGATATAGATATTGCTTTTATTTGTATTGTAAAATCCAAATAGGACTTCTGTAGAGAATGCACGATCAGGGTCAGTTGTGTTACCGAGTAATTTGTCGGGATTGACAAATGGAAAACGGCTTTTTATCTGTGGATCATCTGTGATCTTACGGGCTTCAATTGCAGCATTTTTTTTATCACCAGCCCATAAATAAGCTCGTGCTTTTAGTAAAACTGTTGCATAATAGTTTAATCGTAGTTGTCTGTAACGTAAAAAGTTGTCTCCGTTTTCAGAGTCACTACTTAAAACTCCTTCTGTAAGAACCGGATCAGCCTCTTTCAGCGTTTTTTCTGCTTCTGTTAAATCAGGAATCAGATGATTATAAATTATATCCTTAGCCGATAGGATGGTATATGATTTTGCATCTTCCGAGTCGTTGTAAGGAATAGCTAACGCATCGGCTTTTCTACTATAAACCGGTCCGAACAAGCGAAGCATGTCTAGATGTAAAAACGCTCTTAAAGAGAGTAAATCGCCTTTTATCACTTGGTAATCCTTTGTGCTTAATATGTTTTTTCGAGTTTCCAGATTTTTTAGGATCACGTTTACATTCAAGATAGTGGCATAAGCATTTCCCCAAATATAGTTGATGTTTGCTGATATACTTTTATTAGTATAGTCGTATTGTGCCCATAAATATGCCGTTCTAGTATTATCAGTACCGGTGTTATAACGTTTACCCATACAGTCGAGTGCGCCATATGTTAAGTTCTCGCCATACAGAATCGTGGAGGTTAAACGGTTGTATACTCCGTTTACTGCAGCATAAAAGCCTTGCCGACTCGAAAATTGCTGATTTTCTATTTGCTGGTCTTTAGGAGTATAGTCCAGCCATTCGGAACAACCGGTGATCGTGTTTATAACCAGGCAAATAGCAATAACGTGGATAGATTTATTTAGCTTCATAACATAATATTTTATAGGGTAAATGAAAGGGCAAATGAGACGCTCCGGGCATGTGGATAACTGCTTCCGCGCTCTTGTTTGATTGTCGATGTACGGAAAATTTCATTCATATATGCATTCAAACGCATACCACTTACACCTAAACGTCGAACGAATATTGGATCGAACTCATAACCAACAGAGAATGATTCGAGAGTCAATGTGTTTTCTTTTTGTACAAAACGAGAAGACATAGGAGTATTAGAAGCATCGATGATGTTTTTGAACATTGCTACATCTCCAGCTTTCTGCCAGCGTTCGTATAAAGCTCTTTTATCTTGATTAAAAGTACTGATCGATTTGGATGAGATATTCTCTACTTTTTCGTATACTGCATTGTTGAATGATTTGCCTCCCCATCGGTAGCGGAATGTCGCAGCTATTGTGAATCCTTTATAGCTGAAGTTAGAACCAAATGTTCCTTCTGCTTTCGGACGAGTATTTCCTACAACGACTTCGTCTTCGTTAGTGAAATCGTAGGTGTAAGTTCCATCTTTTTTGATAAAGAGCTCCCGACCATTAGCGGGATCAATGCCTGCTGAACGTACTGCCCAAATATCATCAGGATCCGAACCATCATAATAGCGTTTTACAGACTTATTCGTTTGTCCGAAATCATTTAGCGATTCCAAGCTATCGCCGATACCTCCCAACTTTGACTTCTCAATGCGGACTGTTCCCCGTAAAGACCAAGTCAAACGTTTCTCGAAATCACGCAATAGATAGTACTGAACCATTCCTGTAAAACCTTTAGATATCTGGTTTCCTAAATTTGTATTATACGAACTTACACCGGAAGATGCAGGTAGACCAATGGCAATAAGCAGCGGATCCGTTTTTTTGTGATAGTAATCCAAATTTAGGTTTAGTCGGTTATCCAACAATACTAAATCCAGACCTATATTTTTATCTAGGGTCGTTTGCCATTTTAAGTTCGCATTTCCTAAAGAGGTAAGCACAGTACCCATTCCAAAATAATTGTAAGATGCAAAAGAATAGTTGAAAGTCGTTAATGACATCGATGAACTAAAGTTTTGATTTCCCGGATTACCAATGGATCCCCTGATTTTAAAATAATTGATAAACGATAAATTGTTTTTGATGAATTGTTCATTGTGTAAGTTCCAACCTAAACCAACCGACCAAGTACCGATGAATTTTTTGTTCGATCCGAAAACTGAAGATCCGTTGAGGCGGTAACTTGCATCAAGCAGATAACGATCTTTCAGAGAGTAACCACCGATTAAATATCCACTGACAGAACGACTTAATGATTCTGAATAAGCGGGATGTCCACCTTCTACATAACCGTTAGAGAATGAAGGATAAGCAAAATCACCGCTGGGGAAGCCTTGAGCCGAATAGCCTTGAAGCACAGATTTCTGTTCCCAGATGTTACCACCTAAAGATACGTTTATCCGATGAACATCTTTTAATACAGTTGCATAGGTCGTTGTAAACTCACCTTCTAATCTTGTTTGTTTGACGTTCTTGTAAGTATACAGTCCTTTTTTCAGCGTGTTGTATTCAGCAAACTGAGTGTCTTCTGGAGAAAAGAATAACTCATTTTCATTAATACTGGTTGTCAGTCCTGCACGTGCACGTATTTTGAGGTCTTTTAGTGGAGTATATTCAGCCATAAAATAATCTGTTAGAGTCAAATTATTTGTTTCATCACGGCTATTCAGAGCATCGTTATACAATGGATTGCCGATTTTTCCTTCGAACTTATTGTCTGCTAAAAATTTATCTATTTCTCCCTCTTCGTTATATTTCTTGTAATAGGGACTAGCCAATGCATAATCACTGAAAGGAACCGTAGGGTTGTTGTAATTCGTTTGCTGAGCAGTAAACTTATTTGTGAATTGTAATTTTCCTAATCTATAAATTAAGTCTAGGTTTCCCCCATAGACTTGACGGTCGGACTTTTTCATCACACCGTTTACCCCATTATAGTTTAATCCTATCCCAAACATAAATCCGCCTGATCCACCATCTACGTACATTGAATGTCGATGATTCAAACCTGTTCGCAGAGGTTCCGAAAGCCAATAAGTGTCCACTCCACTGTTAATGTCTGCCAAGTGTTTTTGATACAGATCATCCCAAGCAACAATGTCGGTTGCAGAAGCGTTCTTACCCGAATATTTGCCAAACTTCTTTTCAAATTCTAACTTTTCGCGTGAGTTCATCAAGTTATAACTAGTCAGATCGGGAAAGGAGATATCCATCGATCCATTATAACTAAGACGAAGCTGCCCCGTTTTAGGTTTTACTGTTTCAACAACGACCACCCCATTTGCTGCTTTCGAACCATAGATTGCTGTTGACGCAGCATCTTTTAGAATTGTCATAGAAGCAATGCGATTGATATCCAGATTATAAATAGCCTGTAAGCTAGATTCAAAACCGTCTAGTATAAATAAAGGCTGGTTTGGATCTTCCGATAATTCATCTCTGATACCTAGCATACTCGATTTTCCACGAATCTCAATATTAGGTAAATGGTTTGGGTCGGCTCCGAAAGCCGAATTATCTAATACATTAAATGAAGGATCTAAACTTTTTAAACTGGCAATTGGATTTTGTACACCTGCTGCTTTGAGTTCTTCGCCAGAGAAAGAGGAAGCCGATCCAGTGAAAGAACTTTTCTTTTTTACCACAATTCCCGTTACCACAACCTCGTCTATTTTGGTATCACTTACTAGTTTAATATCCTTTTTGATGTTTTCGTTTCCTTTCTTAAAAAGAATATCCTGCGTTTTCATACCAATATACGAAAAAGTCACTTTGCATTCATTGGTAGGGATCTCAATTGAATAGCGTCCTTGCATATCAGTGATGGTGTGGAATTTCGTGTTTTTTATATAAATGTTTACGCCAGGAATTCCGAGGTTCTCGTCATCCAGAACAATCCCCGTTAGTTTGCGTAATTTTCCGTTTTGCTGATAAGTGACTGTTACAATATTACCATCTATCTCATACATACAATCGGTATCTTGCATGACTTTATCCAATACAAACCTTACGGGTTGATTCACGCTTTTTATCGTAATCCGCGATAAACCTTTAGTCAGTTCTGAATTGTAGATGAAATTCAGATTTGTTTGTTTTTTCACTGCATCAAAGAATTCTTTGACAGTTGCTTCTTTCAAATCTAGAGAAACCTTCATTGTGTTTAAATTCTGTGCCGCTGAAGAGGGCATTACAGAGATGAACAGCAACCAAACAATACAACAAAGTAAAATGCCATTTTTGTGCTTTTTTTTCTTTTGCATATCACATCAGTCTAATAGTTAATATTACGTTTTTTTAGGATGATATTTTTCTCAGTCACTTCTACTTCTAAGCCGGTCACTCGCTTGATGGCTTTTATAACAGGCAGGATAGATTCATATCTGTCAACGTCTCCTGTGAACCGCATGTTTTTAATATCTTCCGATTCGAAAGTGATGCTTCGATTATACCATCCCGAAATAACAAGCATCAACTTCTCTAAGGAACAGTCTTCAAAAACAAAACGTCCTTTATTCCAAGCAACATACGGTTCAATATCTACTTTGCTGATTTGAACCGTGTTTTGGTTACTCGACATGACGGCTAGCTCACCAGGTTTTATTTTGTACTCATTTGCTGTTTCCCCTTTTGGAATCACACTTATAGAACCTTCTACTAATACAACCTTTGTACCGATATCCTCATGAGTACTTACATTAAAAGAAGTTCCGTATTGTTTAACTATACCGCTAGAGGTTACCACTAGAAAAGGTCGTTCACTATCTTTGGCAACTTGAAAATAAGCTTCTCCATCTAAGTAGACAATACGATAATTGGGACTGAAATGTGTTGGATATTTTAGCGTGGTATTATAGTTTAGATGAACTCTTGTTCCATCTTCAAATGTGACCCAAAATTCACTGTCTTTATACGTATATACTTGATTATTATGTGTCTCCGTTTCTTTTTTCTCTGAACTCTCATTGGATTCTTTGGTCTCTGCTCTTTTTAAGGATGAATTTGCCGGTGGGGGATCTTGTAGCGAACGGACTAATGGAGATTGCAGTTGGACTTTCTGACCATTAGCTAGGATTAAGGTCGCTTTTTGCTTGCCCATCCGTTCCGACCGAATCATTGCGACTCTCGATTCATATGTAACATCAGTGCCTACATCGTTTGTCTTCCCAGTTGATAACCATAGATAAATACCAATTAATGGTAAAATAAGAACCGCAGCATATCGTAAGACGCTCTTGGTCCAATAATGAGGTTGGGGAACATTTAAATATTTATTCTGAAAATTTTTCCAAGCCTGCTCTTCATTGACTTTGATATACTGATTGTATTTCTTTGTTAAATCATTCTGGTTCATCAAAAGATTAAAATTCTTCTGGTTTGCTTCTGATTTTTCTATCCATTCTTGCAACTCTTTCTTTTCATCTTCTGATATATTTCCCAATAGATAGTTGCTAATGATGGTGTTAATGCTTTTTTTATAATGTGTCATACAATTGAGTGTCCTTTACTATTAAGACGATTTATTGAAAAGAATGGGGTACAAGGATTTGAACTTTTTTCAAAAAAGTTTTTTTATTTTTATGAAAAATACAAAAAACGGCATTGGTGTTTAAAACTGCCAAATAGAATAAAAATAGAAATAATGCTGATTATTCCTAATCATTAAGAAAGTAAGACGAGGAGTAAAAGGTATTGATTGGGGCTCAATTTCTTTTTTAAAAAAGACATGGCCCTTTTCTTTTGTGTTTTTACGGTTTCAATAGAGATGTTTAATATATGAGCGATTTCTTCGTTTTTTTGATTATTCATATGCATCATAAATATCTCTCTGCAACGTAATGGAAGCTCGTCGATTGTTCGAAAAAGCTGGCGATAAATTTCTTCACTGAAAAAATCATCATACTCTTCTTCTGATTTATATGGTTGATGAGTATTGAGTACCTTTTGCAAGTAAAGGCTCTCCACATCTTTATGTTTCAAGTAGTCGAATGAAGCATTGCGTACCGAATTATATAGATAACTCCTCAAAGAGGTTAGTGATTTAAAAGGCATCTTTTTTTCCCAAAGTGAAGAAAAAAGCTCCTGGACGATGTCTTCTGCGATACTGTTTTCCTGTACAAGTTGGTTGGCATAGCAAACGAGTGCTTTATAATAATCCTTATAAAGTAACCGAAAGGCAATTGCATCTAACTTATTTATTTGTTCTATCGAAATCTCTTTGCTATTCATTTTGTTGAATTTGTGGCAAAAGTATAAATAAAACAGTGATTCATATATCACAATGATCATTTGTTTTACTGAATCAATTGATTTTATCGTGTTTGTGCTTAGATCCTTGTTTCTTATTGATTCATTCATCAATGATTGCAAACATAATCATTTTTTGTCTGATGCTTTTTCTAAATTTGAAAAAATGTATGTATAGTCTGTTATTTTCTTTTAAGTCAGATATTATATTCTCTTTGGATGATTAATTTCCTCACTTTAAGGATTCAACATTGTAAGTTCATGCAATATTATCAAGTCAGATATTCTCTTTTTTTATCTTAAATGTAACGAAACCAGGAAAGGTTTGAGTGGAGATTATGGTAAGTAAAGTTGGTTTATTGTTTAATAAAATAGACCGTGCCAAGTTGTTCATACTCGACACGGTCTATTGTTTGGATGAGCTGTTCTATTCTTTTTTGCTCTATTCTCGCTCACTCACTTTTGGCAAGATGAGGTTTCTGAGTGAGAATCATTGTACGATTTGTTTGTAGCTTACTACTAGAAGTTATTTCTTCCGGCGTCCCACCACAAACGAGTTCCTCCGTTATCAGCACCTCCAAGAGCTGATTTTAAGAAATTGTATTGTGCCGGATTTTTCACAGCGTCATCTGTCGAAAACGGTAATCTTCTGATCATTATATTTGTATCGATGGTTCCTCCGCTGTTGTTCGTCTGAACTTTAAATAATCTTGGATAACCTGTACGGCGTTGCTCACTCCATGCCTCGTAACTTTCTGGAAAACAAGCCAGCCATTTCTGAGTGATGATCTGCTCGAGTTTTACTTCATTGTTTGCTCCATCGTTCCATCTAGGAGAGATCGTTATCAATGCCTCCATGTCTCTGCCATTGCTGGCAGGTACTCTTTCTATGTAGTTGGTAGGTCTTCTATCACTAGTTAAATAAGTGGTTGCATCTCCAACTCCCCATTGGGCAAATGACGTTTTGACCCCAGTCTCATAGCAGGTTTTGGGATTCTCAGCCGAGAAACCTCTCAATGCAGCCTCCGATCTTAAAAACCAGACCTCCGCAGCTGTCATCAAAATAGCCGGTGTCTTTTCACCTCCACTCGCATTAAATGCGGAATATCCACTATAGTAGTTTGGGTCTCCCTCATGCATTAATACTCCTTGTGGGATGCCTAGCCATTGGTCTCTAAAGCCAGCGAGAGTTGCTTTGTTGAACCACTTCTCTCGACGAGGATCTTCGTATCCATTAAGCACAGAAGCCATTGTTGCCCCCATGTATACTTCGCCCCATCCGGCCACACCAAAGAGTGGATTGGTATAACTCCGTCCTGATACTTGTATAATATCGGATGCTGATTCTAAAACTCCATATTTGTTTGTTAAGGCCTTTTGCGCTTCCGTCTGTGCTTTCGATTTATCTACATTTGAGATGCGCATAGCTAAGCGAAGCCGTAACGAGTTACCAAACTTGATCCATCCGGATATGCTTCTTGCATTGAGCATATCGTATGCATTGAAAGCATCTTCTTTTCCACCTTTGGTAAGGTATTGATCCAGTGCTTCAATTCCTAGATCGAGGTCTTTAAAGAAGGCCATATATGCCTCTTGTTGAGTATCAACGGCATTTGCTTCTCCATTTCCGAACTTGCTGTAAACGATGGGACCATAGGTGTCGGTGATCCGATGCATCAACTCCACCTTCAGAATTTTAGTAAGTCCATAATAATGGAGAGCTAGTTCCACTCCTTTGCTATTCAACTCTGATTTGTGTGCAGCTGGAAATATATATTGGTATGTGTAGTTCCATGCGGCACTCGACCATCCTGTATTGATGTTGTATACTGAGTTTTTATCATTAAACTTAGATGTTTGATCATGGAAATAGCCTGAATACATATCATGCTGGAGGGCTTGGGTAAGTTGCCATGGCCAATTTATTCCGCTGCCCCAGTTGTATTGAAAGTAGATTCCGGATTGCATAATCTCAAATTGCGTGGTGTACTTTTGATAATCAAGCTCTTTGGCTTGATCGTCAAAGGCTCCATTGATTGCATTATCCGCTTCAAAACGATCCGTACACCCCGTAAATCCAATTAGACTGCTTATTAATAGTGTTGCTATTTTTTTATTACTTTTCATAACGCTCATTAATTATAAAGTTAGAATGTAAATTTTAAGTTGAACCCGATATTCCGTGTGGTTGGCATACCGAATACATCTACTCCTTGATTGTTGTTACCAACAGATAAGGTTGCATCAGGATCAAAGGGAGCATCTTTATAAATGAAAAACAGGTTTCGACCGACTAATGATAGATCGAGTCCCTTAATAATTTTTGTTTTGGCTAAGAAGGTTTGAGGAATGGAATATCCAATTGATAATTCACGTAAACGGATATTAGTCGCATCATACATATAGTATTCGGATATACCATTACGTCCGCCTACTGTTCCGTAAAAACCTTTCACATCATTAAACCTTTGTCCTTTATACTCTACGTATCCGCGATCTCTTGCTTCAGCTGTTGCTTTAGTAACACCTCGTGAATCCAAATCGGCTTGAGTAAGTGACATTACGTCGCCACCAACGCGTGCATCAATGAGGAAGTATAAATTGAACCCTTTATATGTGAAAGTATTGCTCCATCCTAACATGTAATCAGGGTTGCTGTTTCCTAAAAGATCTTTGTTGCCGGTTTTGCTGACAGGCGATCCATCCTTATTCACTTTTATTGATCCATCATCATTTCTGATAAAAGCATTACCGTAAATATCGCCAAGTTTTCCTCCTTCTTTGATACGCATTTGATATGCCATTGAGAAGCCTTCTGATCCGTATATGAACTCAGAATAATCAGGATGCAAAGAAACCACCTTATTCCTATTAGCCGATAGATTGATGCCAGTCTTCCAACGGAAGTCGTCATTCATTAGTGGCGTAGCATTAACAGTCAGTTCAAATCCAGTATTGCGGATTTTGCCCGCATTAATGTATCTGAAAGCATACAAAGATCCTGCCGGATTAGGCATGCGTAATAGTTGGTTTTTCGTATTTGTTTGATACCAAGTAAAATCAATACCAAAACGGTTGTTCAAAAAGATCCATTCTGTTCCGAACTCCATCGAACTGCTGATCTCAGGTTTCAGATCCCCACGTTGCTCCGTATCGTTTGCTTGTATAACTCCCCCCGCTTGAATAATATCCGAAAGATTGGTGATACCAATTGGCAAATCGCTACCTACTTCTGCCCATGATCCGCGAACTTTTCCAAAAGTGATCCAACTGGGTAGTTTTAAGTTTTTAGTGAGAATATAGGTTAATCCCACCGATGGGTAGAAAAAGCCTGATCTCACACTATTGGTATGTGCAAGCGTCGATGACCAATCGTTTCGAGCAGTCAAGTCAAGATAAAGCGCTTCTTTCCATCCTACTTGTGCCGTTGCCAATATAGATTGAATGGTCCGCTTTGCATCTATTGTCTGTGTGACAGATGCTTTGGAGGATGTCACAATATTGGGGATCACAAAAACATTGGGTCGATAGAGAGAAGCCAATTTGGAATCGATCATGAATGCATTCGTTTTATTCACACTAATGCTGGTACCTACTGCACCTGTTAATGAAAATTGATCAAAAGTTTTATTGAACATAGCCATTAAATCACTGTACATTAAAAAATCCTGATTGTCCGACCATACATAACGCCCATTCATTTTTCCTTCATAAGTTCCTGCGATGTTGGGAGAAGTAGAAGCATACATTTTATTATCAAACTTATCACTCACATAATCCACATTGCCTCTTGCTTGAATGTTCAACCAGTCGGTAACTTTTACATTTGCACTGAGTGAAGCCAAGGCACGGTAACGTTTGTTTTTATTGGTTACGCGATTCTTGATCCAATATGGA
>Ga0114938_1001575_pt1 | contig 15246 bp, 19 predicted proteins | sample AshMeaBigSpring_FD_88675 | JGI IMG/M metagenome (GOLD analysis project Ga0114938, IMG submission 88675) | Groundwater microbial communities from Big Spring, Nevada to study Microbial Dark Matter (Phase II) - Ash Meadows Big Spring | ecosystem: Environmental > Aquatic > Deep subsurface >...
CGGCTCGCGGTTTTTTCGACAAAGCCGGTGTTGAATCGCGTTGAGTCGGGAACGCGCGAAGCGCTGCACGCATTGCAAACGCTCGCATTTCGATTCGATTTTGAATCCGCTTCGATCCGCATGATCATGGATGAGCAGCAGAAGCTGGCGGCTGAAAAAATTGTCGATCACGAAGACACACGCATCAAGTGGTTCAACAAGTAGAGCGCGAGGGGAATCGCTGTTGGGAATGAGGCATAGTCAAGGCCCTGCCCTCTGAGGAATGGGGTCGATAGATGCGCTGATGACATACTCGCATTTGTGGTCAGGTATTCCTGATTCCGAAGGGGATATGCACGGAGGTCACGACGGAACTCGCCGCGGCAAGGTGGCCGGACTGGTCGTCGAAGAAAATGTGCGATCGCAGAACACCGAGAACTTTTCCTTTTTCGACTCCTCCCAGAAAGAACGCATCGTTGGCCATGACGCCCCAGCTTTTCGGTGTGTTGAGCGCCCGCTCGTGCGCTGGGGCCCTCCGGGCTGTCACAATCGAAACCCGGAGTCGGTTTTTGTATTTCGGCTCGGATTTCCTCCGCGCCTCTTCGACCCGAAAGCCTTCGGATTCACCGAGGGAACCTTCAGCATCAAATTCCATAACTGCGACGACTCCGACTGGGTAAGAGCCCAGCAGTCCCTACTCCAACAGGACATCACATGGACCATCCTGTATTCAATCCCGGAGCCGGAAAGTGTGTTCCTGACTTTTTTTGCCCTGCGCGCTCTCTCTGCTCTCTCCGCCAGACGCCGGACCGGTGGAGACGCAATGGCGGTTCGGCTTCGCTAACAAATCCGGTAGGGCGGGATCGCCGAACCCGGCGAATTATAGTATATGGGGAAACTGAAAGTGCAGATGACATTTTGATGACCTCTGTGCGCGGGGGCGGGACGCGTAGCCGGAGATGTGTTCGCATGTTTTCCTTGCAAGCGATGTGTTGTGGTGGCGTATTTCACGGCTGGCTTGGCGATCCGTCCCTCCCGTCATCCAATGTTTTCAGCTGAAGAGGTTCGCGAGCGTTTGCCCGAACGCGTCTTTTTCGCACGGAGTACGGCAAGAATCATGAGCGCCTTTTGTGCATTTGCGCGGGTCAGACCAACTTCCAGGTTGGTGCGGACATGGAATGGCGCGAGTTCCAGCGGAATCCAGTCGTCGTCAACGATCACGAAGCGTTCCCGGAACTGGGGGTGGTCGTCCAGCCATTTGCCAATTTCGTCACCGCGTCGTGTGTGTTGGGGCGCATCCGGGATTTGGGGCGTCCGGCCGATGATTCGCGGTACGTAATCGCCGAGGCCGTTCTTCGTGAAGACAGCGGGGATGCGGGCCATGAGGTCCTCGCGCCAACTGCTCGAAATCACGATCTTGCATTCGCTCTTGTCCAGAATCGAACGGAGCGCGAGGACCGCTGCCGGCGTGAACTCCTCGCGGCCTCCCTGATGGCTGGAGCCACCCTGGCAGTTGAGGACGCCGTCGAAGTCAAGGAACAGGATGGGCGGAGATGTTGGCATGAGCTAATTTTTGCTACCACTGCGACTCGCAAATCCGGTCGAAGCGGTCGAGGGTGGCAAGGGCATTGCGGAAGAACTTGCCGAGATCAACCGTGCTGCCAGGCTCAAGCGATTCCTCAAGACCCCCGATGAATTCGTCCATCGAGAGTTCGCCGGTGGAATCCAGTTTTTCGATGGCATCGAGGAACTTCCCATCGAATTCGCTGCCAGCATGGCGGAGGCATTCCATCGCGCTATCCTTGTCCGCCTGCGGCGGAAGTTCTCCGGTCATGTCCCAGACTTTCATGATGAGGGCGGACTCGATCCGGCGGATCTCACGGATGCAACGATAGGTGCGGGGCTTTTCGGCATCCGGGGAGGCGAGCGCTATGCGATACCTGTCGGCGAGGCGGGCGATGTCCTCGCGCAAGGCGTTGAAGAACGCCCTGCCTTCGAGTGCGCGGCCGGTCGCCACCATTTCGCGAACGACTGTGCTGCGGATGACTGCAGCGAGGTCGAGGCAGCTCATGGGAACGATGAATTCCCTGTAGCGCGAAGCACGGCCAGGATCCTCGCTCAGAAAATGTTGAAGCAGGAGGGATTCCTGAGTTTCCAGTCCCGGCACCTGGGTTGCGTTGTGAATATCGTAGTGAGCGCGATCATTTTTCCACTGTTCGCGCCATACGGCATCCTGCGGAAATGCCGCAGGCCAGAAGCCGCGCATGTCAGTCCTGAAGCGATCCAAAACGTCCGGTGCGGGCGGCGTGGTGGCCGCGAATGCCGGGAGATCGAAGCGCCCACCGGCTTCGAGCATCCGTTCGACGTAGAGGATATCCCCGCTGAGGATCGCTGTATGCATGGGGTTGAGGCAGATGAGGCCGAGATTGTGTGGCATGGCTTTGTAAGCGTGGCGCGCCTGCGAGTGCTCTCTGCTGAGGCCCCCATAGCAGGCCGGGTCGGCTCCAGCCTCGATCAGCGCGAATGCCTTCCGCATGTCGTCGCGCATCAGCGCCAGTAGGACAGGTGTTTCGGCTCGGTAGTTGCGGGCGTCGAGAGCGTCGACTGGGACGAGGTGCCTGCACGAAAGGAAGCTGTTTTCATCGAGCAGATGGACGCCGGTATTTCCGATGGTGCTCCGCCAGCGTGGGAAGACATCGCGTCCGCCGAAAACCAGCGAGGCCACCCCGGGGCTTTCAATCTTGCACTCGAAGAGGGCAGTGCGGCAGACGCCGCCTTTTTCCGGATCCGCACCTCCGCTGAGGACGGCTTTCAGGATCGCTACATCGCCGGATTCGAGCGCGGCTCTGATCGGGTAGATCACCGCGTCATCGCGGTCGTCACGACCGGTATAGAACTCGAAATTCGGATCCGCTCCGGCGTCAAGGAGCGCCTGGACAGCGGCAGACTGCTTCCCGGCAATTGCCGCAAGGAGGGGAGTGCCCCAGCCGTAAACATCGAAGTTGACCGGCGTTCCGTTTTCGATTTCTTCACGGACCGCCGCCAGATCGCCGGCCCGGGCGGCGGCCGGGAGGCGGGTGAAATCCCGGGCTCCGGCATTTCTGAGGAGCGTGCAGATGGTTGCCGCCGTCTCCCGGTAGCCCGCAGGCGGGCCCGGATCCATAATAGAACCCCGGCAGATCAGGTAATCCTGGCACTGTTCAAACAACTGCTCGGCATGATCCATGGCCGCGAGCAGGGCGAATCCCATTTCTTCGGGATCGGGATTCACCCGCAGGAATAGCTCGACGAGTGACAGGCTGTTATCGTGCACCGCTTTCAGGAGCAGCTTGTGAGGCTTCGGGTCACCGTCGGCTTTGTCCAGCCACTCGCCAAGCAGTTCCAGCAGGGCTATGGGATCCTCTGCGGTGCGGGCCAGCAGTTCCGGCACATTCTGTTCCGCCCATGCCTTCGGATTACCTTCGCCATCAAGCCCGCGGAGAAACGAAGCGCAGGCGGATTTTGGTTCTTCGGTGGGAAGAGGCTTCCGGAGGGCATCCGGTTTGCGCCGCAGATCATCGAGCGCCTCCGCATCTGCGCCGGATTCAAGCAGCAGGGCCTCAGTTGCGGCGTTCCCGGCCCAAATCGCGATATGCAGAGGCGATTCCCCTCCGTGAAGAGTTTTGCTGCTTCTGAGGTCTTCCTCATACCAGCTCAACTCGTCCGGTGTCATTTCGCCGGATTCCACCAATTCGCTGGTCCAGTTTTTTCGAGGCCCCTGCTCGATGCGGTTCGGGGAAACTCCTGCTTCCAGCAACATGCGCAGGAGTTCGAGAGTGGCATGGGATTCCGGTTGTCTACAGAGGTCGTTTAGCAGGTTCCAGTGCGGACGGCTCAAAGTGCCCGGCCCCGCGATGCGGACCAGTTCGCAAAGTGCCTCGCAGGCTTCCGGTCCCGGATGCTTGAGCCAATTCACGAAGTAGTCTGCGTCGAGAGAGGCGAAATCAAAGCCGGCAGCTGCGATCTCCCGCAGCGCCCAGTCCGGCGGAATGCAGCTATTCAGCAGGTTTTCGTAGTCGGCGGCAATTGGATGCTCGGTCCCTTCCGTAAGCAATGCCTGGAGGCCTTCGGGAAATCCCGCGATGCATGCTGCCGTGAGAGGGGCAAGGCAGCACATGGCATTTGTATCGAGGAGGTGTTCCGCCAGCCCTGGATCGACCTGGGGATGGAACCGGCTCCGGCGATCGGCAGTCGCGTGGCGGTTGGCACCATGGCGAAGCAGCCACCGGACCGCGGTGAGATCTTTGCGGAGAAGGGCCTCTACCAGCGGGGAGAGGCCCTTTGGCGAAAGTGCGTTCACAGGCACGCCGGCGAGAAGTTCGGACAGCGCATAGTCAAAATTCCTGACGCGTATGGCCGTGCGGAAAGCAACCGGGTCGATGGCGCCAGCCTCCCTGAGCATCCTGCGGATCACGACCGCCCGGCCGGCGAAACCGGCGTCGCATCCGCTGTCAAAATCCTCGCCCCACTCGTATTCCCGCTCGTCGTTCCGGAAAAACCGCCCGACCTCGGTGGCGGCAGCGGCCGTGACGGCAGCAGCGAAGTCGATCGTGAGCATACCTTCCAGAAGCGTATTCCGGACGTCCGCCCCGGCGGCGATCGCCTTCGCAAGGAATTCCGGGTTCAGGTCGATCAGTGCCCATTGTAAAATGACGGTGGGAGCGAAAACCAATTCCTCCGCCAGTTCCACAAGCAGGTCGCACACCTGCGGACCGCGCTTATCCGGTTTTTTCTGGGCATCTTTTTGCAGGATCAACTCCGTCCGGCCGAGGCCACGGTCATCGTAATGCACGCCGCCGGTGATGTAGATGCCGCCGGATGAAGTTGCCCCGAGGTCCAATCGCTTGACAGCCCCCGTCGCGGTCTGTCCGGCGCAGAGCCAGCTGACTTCGGAGATCTTGCCCTGCTGCTCAAATGCGCAAAGGATTGTGACCGGACGGTCCTCCAGAGAAAATACCGTTTGCGTCGAGGGGGCTTTGGGAGTCGAGTTTTTCATGTGTCGCTAAGATATTAACGTTTCAGATCTTTTTTCCCTGATACGTCGGGCTTCCTATAGTGAAGCCCGCGCATTCCGGCGCTGCAAGGAATTGACGCCAGAGATTGCGGATTCGTTCCTCCGAAAATGCCGAGTGAAAGCGGATCTCCGCCCGGCCACTGACGAATAAGCCCGCAACGGCATTTCCCCGGTAGTCGTCCTCATAGCTGAGCCCTTCGGGTTTCACGTCCCGGTGCTGCTGGGAAACGGAAAAGAATGCGATGCCGCTCTCGTTCATGATGAACTTGATTGTGGAGCCGTTGGGAGCCAGGGCAGCCCGGAGGAGTTGGGGATTCAGGATTTTCATGGTTGGATCTTTTGTGTGTTGCTTTTTGGTTTGAGAATGATGGGCAGCGCCTCCCACCAGGGAAGTGTCGCGCTCATGGGGAATCCTTCCCTTTACTCTCCGCCCGAAGCATCCGGCCGGCGCCGTTCCACATGGCCGTCCAGTCGCCAGGCGCGCGCCATTTGAGGAAGATGTAGTGCAGGGGCTCGCCAGGCAGCGATTGGCCGGGGTTGAAGCAGACGGTCTCCCCGACCTGCCAGATCCAGGAGCCTCCTTTGGCGGTCGGGGCTTGGTGGATGTGGCCGTGGAGGGAGAAATCCGGCTGGGCCGCCTCGATCATCCTCCGGGCAAAGTCGGCTTCCGGGGCCGCGTAGGTCGCGGAAAGAGGGGTGTCTCCGGGCGGTTCGTGGTTGAGAAGGATCCAGGGAACGCCCTCGTCCTCCTTGATCTTTCTCCCGACGCGCAGGAGGCTTTTCACGAAGCTCAGGTAGTTCGTCCGGCCCCCGTCAACGACCAGCTCACCACCGTGGACCGGCCATGGTAGGGTTGTGACCGCTATCCCGCCCTCGGAGGTCTCGAGGAGCCGGGACTCGCCATCCGTGATGAAGGATTTGGTGGACTGATTCTCGCGCATCCAGAGCGGCGAGGTACCAGACATCGGCGTGTGGTCGCCATGAAAAAAGTCGTGGTTCCCGCTGCACCATGCGAACGATTTTCCGGATTTGAGGGCCGCGTCCCACCATCGTAATGCGCCGGATTTTTGCTCGGCAAAGCTGGTTTTTGAAAAAATATCAAGCAGGTCGCCGGCCACAAGGAGGGCGTCGTGCTCGGGAGCTTCGTCAAGAAGCCAGAGAAGCTTTTTTCCGTCGCGGTGGAGGTCAGATGTCAGGAGGAGTCGCATGTTGGGAATATGTCAGTAAGTCAGGCTGCATCAGGAACCGGCTCCCCGACCCAGCGGAGATGTTTGGTGTCCGTGTCGTAAATGACTCCGCGAAACCGCCCGTAATCGGCCCCAACGTTCAGGCAGGTTACCCCATGGAACTTGCACTCGCGCACCGGCATGTGGGTGTGGCCGCACATCAGGAAGTCGATCGCGGCCGCGCGTTTCTGGATTTCCTTTCCAAGCAGGGAATTTCCCGAATATGCGGAGAGAATGTCTTCTTCACTTCCCCGGAGAGGATGCCCGTTCAGCTCCCGCCAGGGACAGGTATGGACGGCCATAAGAACGCGTTTCCCGGCGGTGATCGCCTCGTCCATGCGGGCTGCGATGCCCGCAGCCTGCTCGCCGGCTTCAGCACGGACGCGTGTGCCGCAATTCGGGATGTAGCGGAAATCGTTCCAGAAAAGCCCGTTCATGCCGCCCGAGAGGTAGATGTCCTCGGTGATCTCTCTTCCCCGCACATGGAGATTCGGCTCGGCGAGTCCGAGGTCGAAATGACCGTAGCCGCCGACGATGGCAAGGTCTCCGAGGACGGCATTTTCGAGGTCGAGAAGGACGGCACCGACATCGCGGGCAGGTTCGCGCCAGTAGCGGGTGGCAACCTGGTCGAGGCACGAAAACCGGGCATGCCCGGTGCTATCGAGCCAAAAATCGTGGTTTCCTAGACTGATCGCGAGGTGGCGCTCGCCGACGACGTTGCGAAGGGCTGCAAGATGCCGCGCCGACTGGGTGGGCGTGCCGATGTCGCCTGCTACGACGATGGCATCAGGATTTTCCACCTCCATCATCTCAGCAAAAACGTCGAATGCCTTGCGCCCAGTGCGCGGGCTTCGTGCGGGGATGTTGAGATGCAGGTCGGCGGTGAATAAGATGTTCATTTCAGTCGGATTTGTTTGATGATCGGCGCTTGCCCGACATTCGGAATCGCATGCCATGTTGCCGTGCGCGCGGAAAGATCGAGCACGATATGGTTCGGGATTTTCGATTGCATGGCACGGGTCGGTGTCGGATGTCCCGGATTAAAGCACCATGTTCCTTCGATTTCGTCGGCAAATCCACCCCGATACGGCTGGTTGTGCAAGTGCCCGGAGACAACAAAGGTCGGACGATATTCCCGGATTTTGTAGAACAGTTCCGGGTCTCCCGATGTCCCGCCGACGGTCGTATCTGCGGGCGGTTCATGGTGGAGCACAATCCATGGAGTCCGGCATAACAAGCGAAGTCGCTGCCCCTCCTGCCAGAGATCGTCCGCCAGCCGATCCCCGTGCATCCAATGGTTGTAGGGAATCGTGGTCACGATCACCTCGCCGGCGGGCGTCTGGATTTGCGACGTCCGTCCATCGGTCACCAGACCCGGACGCTCCAAGCAATCCATCCAGCGCTTTGCCTGGAGCATTCTCACGGCGGCGGCACGCTTTTGCTCCGGCAGATCCGGCAGCCCGTCCGGATCAAATGATCCCCCCGGTTGGTTCCCGTCATGGTTTCCACTCGACACCGCGAAATTCCCCGGAAACCTCGCGCACCATGCCGAGAGCGCGAGCATCTGCGGCAGGAGTCCGCCCGGTCTGAACCCGTCCAACAGATCCCCAGCGATCACGGTCAAGTCAGCCCTCTGGGCGGCGAGCCAATGATACCAGTCTTCCCGGAAATGAAAATCGGCCAAAAGGAGGATGCGCATGGTGATTTAAACGTGTGAGAAAGATACTTCCTGATCTCCAATAGGGAAAAGGCGGGTTTGAGCGCCAAAATATTTGCATCGGGTCAAGCGTGCCTCTTGCTGTAGCAGGCTTGTTCAATCGAGAAGGACAAGAGTTGCGATGCTCGTCTTATCTCTGATTGTCATCTTCTTTCCATCCTTGGAAAGCGAGGCAAGCCCCGATTTCATGTTAATCGAGTGTAATGGCCGCGTGAGTATGCGCCCGCCATCAGACTGAAAATGCCCGAGCAGCGCCCCCTTGTGTAAAGTGTTCCTTTTTTTTACGACAGCGAAAATGGGATGCCAGCCCTTTTTGCAGGAATCAAAGTCGAGAATGCGTTGGCCGTCCGACCACTTCCCTGAAATCATTTCGGTCGCAACTTTGTGGGAGGTTGCGTGGGCGGCAGATTTCACCGCTGCCGGTGCGGCAGCGTGTTGCGCCGATAGGCGGGGCGAAGTGGCCATGGTAGGGGTCCGAGCGGGTGCGCCAGTCGGGTTCGGGAACTGATGAAATTCCGGGATCCCGGTGTTCGCGGGGGATTTCGAGGAGTTCATCATTTGCCAAATCGACGCCGCCAGAAGGAGCCCGACGAATAGCTTTCTGTTCAGAAAGCGGCTCAAAACCGAAGGGGGCCTTTGCTGGAAAGGGCGACTCTGTTGCCGCGCGTTGTTCTGGCCTGCCGAAGAGGCTCCACGAGACGGGGGAGGGGTGGACCTGGAGCGGGGGGCACCGTTGTCCTGCCTTGCCGTCCGCCGAGGCGAAGTCCCTGCAGTCCCCGAGGCAGAGGAGCGCGTGGAGGACGAAGTCGGCCTCTGGGCGGAGTTGGGATTGCTCCGGGATCTCGAGGGATTGGATGCCGAGTAAATCCGGTCATAGGCTCTCCGGCGTTCAGGGTGCCTGAGGGTGTCAAAGGCTTCGTTGAGAACCTGCATCCTGCGATTCGCTTCCTGCTGGAATTTGGAGGATTTGGTTCGAAAGAGGTCTGGATGGAATCTCTTTGCGGTTGATCGATACGCTGCGACGATTTCTTTCTGCGATGCTTTCATCTCCACGCCCAAGGTCGAGTAGTAATCCGGAAAAGCGCTCATATTGAATAGAACGTCCCAATCAGCATAATTATGCATGGAAAATTCGCCCGCGGCTGCCGGAGGTCGCCTCCTCGACGCCCGAAATCCCGGCCCTGCTGAGCTGGATCATCGTTCAATCACTACCCAGGCAGGTCGTTGAGGCCATTAAGCAGGTTGCGTGTCTTGCCGCAGGCCAAGCTCCGCCGTGCAGCCTTCAGCGTGGCGGCCTGCTCCAATGCTTCTTTGCGGGTTAGTAAAGGTTGACTCTTAATAAGTTGCTGAACGCCAGACCCCAGCAACAAAGGTAACTTTGAACGCAGCGGCAATGTGTGACCGGCTTTTTTGTTTCGATGGTTTACTCCTTTCGAGAGTCAGGTCAGTGCGCATTGGATCTTGCGCATTCTTACCCTGATACTTGACTGAAGAGTCTGAAAAGCAGGGCAAATCTGGCGCGATCAATGTGCGCTGGGCCACACAGACTGGCGTCTGGAAAATGCTCCATGCAAGCAGTCTCAAAGTCCGTCAGGGAATCAGCCTGAGATCGAAACAGGAGCGTAACCAGGCCATCTCCAGCACCGATGTGCCCTGTATGAGTCGCCGGACTCGGAACCTCGTCGCTCGACATACTGAGTTCGCCACGGAAGACAAGCCCACTTACTCCGGCGAAAGACTCTCCCACTGTATAGTTCAGAATGGCACGCCACTCATTTCCAAGGCTTTTTATCTTTCCGTCTTCCCCTTCAGACACAGTGACCGCCACAATTTTATGAAAAGGAAGCCGGCTCATTCCAGCAATTTTCTCCTCAAAAATCAGAATCTCGGAGGAGATTTTGCTCTTTTCGAGAGCTTCCAGAAAGAGCCGATAGACCGCACTGGGCGCATCCTGGGACCCGTCGGTTGACTGGAAGAAAAACTCCCAGGGGCGAAGTTGAGAGCAGTCAGCCGTCGTTGCGATAAGTTTTTGAAGTGTATTCATACCAGTATAAACGTGGGGCGCATGAAAATTATGCACAGGGAACTGCAGAAAAGCAGAAAAATGACGGATTGGTATCAGTGCCGTTAGTCACTAAGTGCGGATTGGGAGCCAGTGGCATTGGGGCCGCCTGTCGCTCAATCCTCCTCGCCGCGTAAAAACGGAATCTTAATAAGGGAGAGCTCGAGCATTGCCTCCAGTTCCCCGGCGTCGATCGGAATTTCCACTCTTCTCTCATTCGGCACCCAACCATCGGGCAGTGGACAGCGGACCATTCGCGAACGAAAATCTGGAACGGCAACCCCCAGGAAGAATCGGAGGATGCCGGTTTCGACTTCTTCTTCGCGGACACGCAGGATCGTGCTTCCGGTTGCCGCCTGTTTTTCGCGCTCCATCATTGCCCTTAAGCGATCCTCCCATTTCTCTGTGAGCGCGTTCTGTTGCTCAGGTAATAGCCCCAATTTTTCGAAACAGCCAACCAAGTGGATTCCATCTCCGGAAAGCGCCTGCTCTTTAGCGGTCCTTACGAGCGAGAGAAGGATTCCGAGTTCCTGTTGATGGGAGAGGTCGAGGTTCATTAAAAAATGGTTGTCTCCCGGTCCGGTGAATCAGGCTTGAGCGAAAATTTCGCCAATTCCGCCACGAGTTCATCCTCCACGGCGGTGAGAACGGAGAGCAGAAGTTCCTTCCTCCCGACAATATAATCCGCACGTGCTGGCTCCGCGCCGGAAGTCTCTGGAGCACCGGAGTGTTTTGCTTTGGCGCGCCTGCCGGCAATTACTGCAGCGGCGCGCTCGACGAGCATTTGCTTGAGGGCATCGCGGGAGATCAGGCGACGTTTTGTTTTCAAAATAGGCCTTGGAAGAGTTTGCCAAATTTGGCGTCTGGTTCCTTTGCGCATCACCTTCTTCCCCGTTAACGGATCCACCTTGTATTGGGCCGTCTCGCCGGAGCCCCTGCTCAGTGACCCCGACTTGACATTCCCAATGTCGGATCACTCATATCAATTTGAAGTTCAGCTTTTAATGGGGACGCACACATATGAGTTCAGAGCATCTGAGCTTCCCCCCGTAGTTGGGCTAGAGCTGGTTTGAGATGGGAGCCCGAAAAGGGCAACATCCATCCAACCAATGAAGCGACTAAGACACACCGAAGAACAGATTATCCAGGTCCTGCAGGAAGCAGTGGCGGGGGCCAAGGTCGAAGACCTTTGCCGTCGCCACGGCATCAGCCAGCTGACCTTCTACAAATGGAAGCAGAAGTTTGGCGTCCTGGAGGTCAGCGATGCCCGGCGCCTGCGACTGCTTGAAGACGAAAACCGCAAGCTTAAGAAACTCATGGCGGACCAAGCCCTCGACAACATGGTGCTCAAGGATCGGCTGGCAATAAAATCCTAAAGCACAAAGCACGCCGCTCGACCATTAAAGAAGTCGCCACTCGCTTTGGGCTCTCCCTGCGCAGGATCTGTTGCTTGACGGGTTGGAACCGTTCCAGCCTCCAGTATCAACCCCCTTCCTTCCCGCGATGTCGCCCTGCGACATCGCCTGCGGCACTGCGCGGCTCTTAAGTCCAGGTAAGGCGCCCCGATCCTCCATGACGTCCTCAAATCCGAGGGGCTTGTCATCAACCACAAACGCACCGAGCGCATCTACCGCGAGGAAGGACTCTCCCTGCACCGTAAGCGCCGCAAGAAGCTTCCAGCCGTGGTCAGAGTGGCCTTGGCTGCCGCTGAGCGTCCCAACCAGCGCTGGAGCATGGACTTCATCCACGACCAGCTCTCCTGCGGCCGCCGCTTCCGCTGCCTGAACGCTGTCGACGACTTCACCCGCCAGTGCTTGGCCATCCATGTCGATACCTTTATCGGCGGGACGGCCGTCGTCCATGTCCTCCAGAAGCTTGCCAGCTCTCGCGGCCTGCCCGCTTCCATCACCGTGGATAACGGCCCCGAGTTCACCGGAAAATCCCTGCACCTCTGGGCCATGGAAAACCATGTCTGCCTTCACCATATCCAACCAGGCAAGCCCATGCAAGACGCCTTCATCGAAAGCTTCAACGGAACCTTCCGCGACGACTGCCTCAACCAGCACTGGTTCCGATCCATCTCCGAGGCCCAACTCCTCATCGAGCACTGGCGCTCCCAGGATTACAATCGCATCCGACCCCACTCATCCATCGGCAGAATCCCCCGGATACCTTCGCCTTGCTTTCAGCCAAAAATACCACTAACAATCCTTCCTCTCTTAACTCCGTTGCGGCCTAAATCTCGGGGGGAAGCTCACAATCTCTCAGGCGACATCGGGCTCGCATCCGGCAACTCAACGACGACGCTCCAAGCGGTCGGGAAGCGGAAATAGCTCAATCCCGCCGTCAGCTTTTGGCCGCGGCAATGAGCAACTTGCCGTCAGCGGCGTCCTCCATGGAGAGATTTAAACTTGCCTGTGCACGTTTCGGGCGGTATCGTTATCTAATATTCCATGAAAACTTACTCCGCAACTGCCGACTTCATTCTGCCGATGGCCGTAGATGATGACTGTTGTTATATTAAAGGAGAGGCGCGTAGCAGGGAAGGAGAACGTTCTTTCGCAATCATCAAAATACCAACCCGGGAATACATGGAGCTTGTAGAGGACTACATAATGAGCAAGCGATCCTATTTTGAGATTTTGGGGGGTGTAGGGGGCTTCTATTTTAAAGACTTCAAAAAGACAAGAAAAGCATTCTATTTTGATGGTGAATATATAGCTCGCGACCCGGAGTCGGATGGATCGGAGATTTCGACTTACCCGATTTACGAATGGGTGGCCGGAAAATCTAGATCCATTTGTGAAATGGAGCGTGGTTGATCCCGTGGCGTAGAGATTCGATGGATGGGGGGTGCCGCGGCCGGAGCAGATTTGCAGAGTGGTTGTGTCCCTGTTTTGCTGAATCAGGGTGCAGGAAATGGACGACTGACCGGAGCGGAAAAGTCCATTTCTGGTGGCATCCACCGGCGAAATGAATGTTCTCTAATGCCGTTGGGCGGCAAGCCAATCAAGGGGATTGATGATGTCCGGCAGATGACGGCTATCCGGATCTGGAAGCGAAACCCTCGCTTCTGCAGCACAGCCCAATGGAAGGCGTATTGCATGCGCACCTCCCGGAGCATTTGCGCAAGCGAGCACCGCCGCCGCTACAACCGCCCTTTCATTCTTCCGCTTCATGCGGAGGAAGAGTTCACCGGGTTTGCGATTCCTGTGGAAGAACTGGCGGCCCTCAAACATTGGAAGGAGCAACGGGCGGAACAGCGGCGCAGAGAAAGGACCCGCGCTGATCTGGCACTGCTGGACCTCATGCAGGAGGGATTTGCTGGAACGACACCGACCGAACAGAAAATCCTACAGACGATCCTCTCTATGGCCGAGGAAGGCAACTTCCTGAAAGTGACAAAACAAGGTCGGAGCAAAGTGAAGCAAGGCGCGCTTGGAGAGGCGCTCGGAGTGAGTAAAGGCACAGTAAGTCGCAATCTCGAAAGTATCCGCGATAGGGCTGCGGGCGCGCCCGAAATGGACTCCTGAAGAAGATGATCCTGCTGGAGAAGGTTACTTGGAAAAAAGCCACCCAAAAAGGGCTGTCACCGCTACGCTGATTAATAAAACAATTAAGTATAGAATAAAAATAGCCCAAGGAATATATAACAGTGTTAATAAAAGGATTGCACTCCTTAGGAAGAGGCTTTTGGTAATCATCCTGTGCCCCGTCCAATAAAGCAGAGGGAGTGTTGCAGCGAACAGGACAATAGCTATTATAAAGTTGAAATTTGGAAATGGTGTTATTTGGTTGTTCCAAACAGCCGAAAAACAGTTTCCGAAAAGACGCGCAAATGAAGTCACTGCATCTCCAACCCATTCGTAGAAAGTGAATATATGCGATGGGATAAAACCAAGCGGCAGCGGGGAGCAGTCGATTTTCTGGGAATTACCCAACAAATTACCAAACATGAAACTCACTGGGCCCAGTAATATGCATCCGATTGTCATCGACAACATAATCTTGCAAACGAAGAAAAAAATGGTTCGACACCCACCACTAGAAGATGAGCCTGAATCGGATTTTTGTTCAACTATTATGACGACTGGTTCCATCGAGGCAGTTTCTGCTGATAGTTGCGTAGACTACCGGCAAATTGGAACATATGCGGTGATTCTTCGAATGTAAAACGCAAAAATGTCTGCGTTGGTTCTAAAGTAGAATAATCGCCTTTTCAAAAGTGGACAGCCCGTGACAGACATGAAGCCTTCGATGTGGAAAATTATTTCCTTTTCAGCCCTGTCATTTAATGCAAACGTCATATCTCAAGCATTAAAATATATGACCCCACATGAGATTGAGTTGGCTCGGCAACAGGCTGCCCGTTTTGCTGCGGATGAGGCGGCTAGAATTGAAAAGGCTAGGGCGGACGCCGCTCGCTTTGCTGAAGAAACGGCACGCCGTATTGAGGAGAATAGAAAACTGGCTGAGAGCTTTAGAAAAAAATAAATTACTCTTCTCAACGGCCGGAGAAATCCTGAGAATTGGATGCCGTCATTACAAATAGAACACTACTCTGCTGATTCATAGTGATTCAGGACAGCGGGCTCGCTGTTTTGTAACTATTCGTCATCGGCATCCATAATATCGATTATTTTAACTGGGCAGTCTCGGTATACTTCGCCGAAGTTGGCAAACTGGATTGCTCTTGTGGGGGGAGTGGCACTTCCTGGCACCAGTAGGTGTCAAAAACGACCATGGCGCAAAGTATCCGGAAAACAGCAAATACGTGTCGTTTGACGAGTTGTTCCCTGATTGCCCGGTTAACCGGGAAAACTAAAGGCACTCTCACCTCATCACCTGGGGCAGCAGCAATTCCGTCCAGAGGATCAAACAGCGGCTGCCCGCGCCAGTTGCCATGTATTTCTCATGGCAAGCATATACTTTGAAATTTCACGTTACCCCCCCAAAAATGGCACGCGACATCGCGCGCCAGCCGGCATCGTCCTCCCCGACGAGTGCGACGCGGTATCCGAGCGAGCGGCCTTCGGCTTCGATTTGCGGATCGTTGTCCACGTGGAGGCCGATGGCGAACCATGGAGTGAGGTGGACCCCGGAATTCGGACCAGTTGGTAAGCTATAAAAAGCGATGGCTTGCAGGTGTGAAAAACCACAACCTGAAAGACCATCGAAAATGAAAGCCAAACGCAGAAGACACGACACG
>Ga0114938_1001577_pt1 | contig 15244 bp, 12 predicted proteins | sample AshMeaBigSpring_FD_88675 | JGI IMG/M metagenome (GOLD analysis project Ga0114938, IMG submission 88675) | Groundwater microbial communities from Big Spring, Nevada to study Microbial Dark Matter (Phase II) - Ash Meadows Big Spring | ecosystem: Environmental > Aquatic > Deep subsurface >...
GATGGAAGGATTGATCCGGCAGGGCCTGGCCGCGGTGTACGAAGGCATCGCCCCCTCGGCCTTCGGGCGGCGCCGGGAGAGGGCCTGCAGCCGCGGTTGCGGGGGCGGCGGCGAGGGATGCGGCTGAACTATTTCAGGGATTCAATGAAGCCGATGGAACCGAATGTCCGAATCCGGCCGGCCGAAGTTCAGGATCTGGATGATCTGGTCGAGCTTCTGAGGCAGCTCTTTTCGATCGAGGCCGACTTTGAGGTGGACGCCTCCCGCCAGCGCCGGGGGCTTTCCATGCTGCTGGACGGCTGCGGGAAGCACCGCTGCCTGCTCGCGGCTGAAGCAGGCGGCCGGGTGCTCGGCATGGCTTCCGCCCAGCTGCTGATATCGACGGCCGAGGGCGGGTTTTCGGTCGTTGTGGAGGATATCGTGGTGGCGACATCTTGGCGCGGCCGGGGTATCGGCCGAATGCTGGCCGCGGCCATCGGTCGCTGGGCATCGGAACGCGGCGTGTCGAGGCTGCAGCTGCTGGCCGACCGCACCAACATACCGGCCCTGCGCTTCTACGAAAAGCAAGGCTGGAAAACCACCCAACTCATCTGCCTGCGAAAAAAGGGACCCCTGGAACGGGACCCGTCTTCGTCCTGACCACCGCGTCGGCCCTGCCCGCTCCGCAGGCGTTCATCCCTCCCTCACCCGGTTGCGACCGTCGATGCTGTTCCTCAGGATGCATTCGCAAGAGGGCCCCTATGCAAGCACCCCGCTGGCAAAGCAGTTCGCCCGATCGAATTTTCCTTTCCAGGCATTCAGGCCGGGATGCTCGCTCCCGCGCACGATGGTCGTAGCCGAGTCGCCGCCGCGCGCGCAACAGATGATTTTGGAGGCATCGGCGAGGCTTGCCATCAAGGGTGAATGGCTGGCACAAAGCGTCTGGGCGCCGGATACTGCGGAGAGCGCCTTGTACAGCGTTTCAACCGCGCGCGGGTGGATGCCGTTTTCGGGCTCTTCAATCAGGTAGATGCCGCTCGAGGCGGGAATGTAGGCGAGCAGGGTAAGCGCCAAGAGGCGCAGCGTGCCGTCGGAAACAAGCCAGGAGGGCGCCTCGAAGCCGCCATCGCAGACCAGCACCAGGTAGCGGTGCTTGTCTTCCGGCCGCTCGATGGTTTTGATCTCCTTGAGGTCCGGCAAGGCAGTCCTCAAATGGCCCACCCAGCGCTTGAGCGCCGCCTCATGATCGCGCTCCAGCGCCGCCACGATCCACGGCAGATTGGATCCGTCCGGAAGCAGGCGGCGCGGCAACCCTGGCGGGCTGGGTCTCCGCAAGGCCTCGCTCGACAAAACGATCCGCCGGACATCCTCCATGAGCACCCGCTTGAACCATGTGGCGGCGGGAAATCGCGCCTCGTCTTCGGGCAGGTTCCCCAAGGCCGATTTGCCGGGGCCCAGTCTGAACGGGTTGTTCCAGCCGGAGGTTTCGGCAAAATAGTAGTCGTTTCCGGATTCGGGAACCTTGTTGACCACCTTCCTCCAGCCTGCGGGTGTTTTGCCGCCGTGCGGATGGACCAGGTTTTGGGGAGGCGGATGGGGTTCCGGGAAAAGGACCGCCTGGCATGCCGTCGGCTCTTTCTGCCTTCCTGGCTTGAGCCACAAGGTTTCGGCCAGCAGCGACGCCTTGTCGTTCAAGGCGCTCACCCCGATGGCCACCTCGTACCGGCAGGAATCATAGCCGTCGCTCCTGAACAGGTTCCTTATCTCGTCGGGGATCGCCGCTTCGACGGCGAGCTCGAACCGGTCCCCTTGGCGCATCCAGAGCATTTGAGCCGGGTCGGGCGAGCGCTGCGGGACGCCCCGCTGCGGATCGCCCAGAATGGCGCGTGAGGGTCCGGCGCGCAGGATATCGCCGATGATCGAAATTACATCGAGCAGGCTCGACTTGCCGCTGCCGTTGGGCCCCACGAGGATCTCAAAGCTGCCAACCGAAACGTCCACGCAGCGAAGGGACCGAAAATTGAGCGCCTGAATGCGATACATCATAAAAAAATTTATAGGGACGTTGTTGATTTTTATGATTTATTTATCTGAGTCAAGCTGTGCGCGACAGCCGATGTCGTGACCCCCAGCAATCTTCCGGACTCGGCCAGACTCAGGCCCAGTTCGCCTACAAATTTTTGTGCGAGATTCCTCCTCAGCAGGCTCATATTGCGGCGCCGACCTCCGTTTCTCAATGCTTTTTCATTCACGCTCGCCCTTTTGCATTCTGCGGAAAGGGTTCTTTCTGCCGCTTCAATCCGTTCGGCGAGGGAAAACTGATACTTCATACGCTCCTCGACCTCATTCAGCACATTGAGAACAAAATCACTGCTGCCTAAAATGCGTTCGTCCCCCTTTTCGTGCATCCCTTTTGCTCGCCTGGACTTTACGGCTGACCACCCGCCGGCTGAGCGTATCAAACCACCTCCCACCAATTCGGGCCGGCGCCCCTGCCCGACGCCTTCTTGGAGATAGGCCAGGTAGGCTGCCTGCGCTTGGGCTTCCTTGCTGCCAAACCACTTCAGGACGTAATCCCGGTCTTGCCAGTCATTTTTCAATACACCAACAACTACGGCATGGCCTGACCAGGGGTAACGGTCCAGCTCGTAAAGGCTCTCGACCGCACCCGATCGCAAAGGATTCAGATGGATGTACCTCAGCAGTTCACGAAAATACACGCCCTCTTCGCACACGATGGACTTGTAGCGATTTTGAAACAGGTGGCCATGGCGGCGGTGGCGTAAGTTGTATTTCGTGGAGTATCCGGTCAAGAGCCTGCGCATCAAGCTGGGCAGGCCATGGGCGCTGCTACGCAACAGCAAATGAGCGTGGTTTCCCATCAGCGCCCAGGCAAAGATCCTCGTCTGCGTATCGTTGGCCAATCGGCCCAGCCGGGACACAAAGTCGCTGCGGTCGGCATCGTCGCGGACAATGGGTCGCTTCTCGATACCGCGAACGATTACATGGTGCAGCGTTCCCGGTGCATCCAGCCTGGGTCCTCGGGGCATTTAGGCCTCTGAATGTTAGGATGACGATTTCTATCATAAAAAGTCATAATAATCAACTACGTCCCTAAAAATTCGGGTGGCAGTATGTGAAGTTCCATCGTGCTTGACATCTTGCAGGACACCCAGCATACTCCTCTCGAATACGTCGCTGCCGAAAATTCACTCTCTCTCTGTGGCGGAGCGGGAATTAAGGAAGACAGACATCATTACTTCTTCAGACGGGGGAGGCCTAATGATCAACATACGAAGGAATGGGCAGCCGGTTTTCATTTTCATGGTGGTGGTGGCGGTTTCCATCGCATTCCCTTTTCAGTGCGCGCTGGCAGCGCTGGTGCCTACGGATGCGGTGACAGACCCCGGGGGCGGGGCGGATGCGCGCGGGCGGTTGATGCGGTGGCTGGCGCGCGAGGACCTGCGCTTGGCGCTGGCGGCGCAGGGGCTCGACGCCGAGGAGGTCCAGGCGCGCGTCGCGAGCCTGACCGACACCGAGATCGAGCAGCTCGCCGGCCAGCTCGACAAGCTTCCCGCAGGCGGGGACGCTTTGGCCACGGCCATCGCAGTGCTGCTGATCGCGGCGATCTTGCTCCTGATCATGAAGGTGAGCGGGATGCTCTGATAGCCGCCCGGACCAGAAGGCAGGAGCCGGTCATGAACACGATGCAGGCGCTGGTCAAGGCCAAGCCCGAAAGGGGGCTCTGGCTGCAGCAGGTCCCGGTTCCCGCGGTGGGCATCAACGACGTCCTCATCAAGATCCAGAAGACGTCCATCTGCGGCACCGATCTGCACATCTACAACTGGGACGAATGGGCCCAGAAAACCATTCCCGTGCCCATGCCCGTCGGCCACGAATTCGTGGGCCGGGTGGCGGCGGTCGGCGACAACGTGCACGATTTCAAGGCCGGAGACCTGGTCTCGGGCGAGGGGCACCTGGTGTGCGGACGTTGCCGCAACTGCCTCGCCGGCCGCCGGCATCTGTGCCCGCACACGAGCGGGGTGGGGGTGAACCGGCCCGGCGCCTTCGCCGAATACCTCTGCATCCCCGTCACCAACGTCTGGTACTGCGACCCCAAAATTCCCACCGACGTGCTTTCCTGCTTCGATCCGCTCGGCAACGCGACCCACACCGCTCTGTCCTTCGACGTGCTGGGAGAGGACGTGCTCATCACCGGAGCCGGCCCCATCGGCTGCATGGCGGCCGCCATCGTGCGGCACGCCGGGGCGCGCCACGTGGTCGTGACCGACGTCATCCCGTACCGGCTGGAGATCGCGAAACAGATGGGCGCGACCATCGCGCTCGATGTGCGCCATGGCTCCATCGCCGGCACTCAAAAACAGCTGGGGATGAAGGAGGGCTTCGACGTCGGACTGGAAATGTCCGGCAACGCCCAGGCCTTCCGCGACATGCTGGCCAACATGTGCCACGGAGGCAAGATCGCGCTGCTCGGCATCCTGCCGCACGACACTCCCATCGACTGGGACACGGTGATCTTCAACAGTCTGACGCTCAAGGGGATCTACGGCCGGGAGATGTACGAAACCTGGTACAAGATGACCGTCATGATCCAGGGCGGCCTGGACATCACGCCGGTGATCACGCACCGCTTCCACTACACCGAATTCGAAAAAGGCTTCGAGGCCATGCGCTCGGGGGAGTCGGGCAAAGTGGTTCTGAGCTGGGAGTAGAAAAGGAGAGAAGCATGTCCCTTGAAGCGCTCGACAAGGCGTTGATGCTGGAGTTGGACGCCCTAAAGGCCGAGGGGCGGGCCAAACCGCCGGAGCGGGTCATCGTCGCCTGCCTTCCGCCGCAGGGGGACAAGGGGCCGCGCTACCGGCTGCAGGGCTCGGACCAGGAGTTCATCCGCATGAACTCCAACAGCTACCTCTCCCTTTCCCAGCATCCCGAACTGATCCGGGCCGCGGACGAAGCGACGCATGCGCTGGGCGTCGGCCCGGGTGCGGTGCGGTTCATCGACGGGACGTTTTCCTTTCATGCGGCGCTCGAATCCCGGATCGCGGCCTTCGTCGGCAAGCCCGCCGCCAAGATTTTCAATTCGGCCTATACCGCCAATTGCGGCCTGGCGCTGGCGCTCTATACCTCCAAGACCTACTGGATCGGCGACCAGCTCAACCACAACAGCATCATCCGCGCCATGCGCATCGCCGGCGTGCCCTCCGCCAACAAGGCCGTTTACAGCCACAACGACATGGACGAGCTGCGCCGCTGCCTGGAGAAGGTCCCGGAGGGGATGGAGCGGGTGGCGGTGATCTTCGACGGGATCTTCAGCATGCGCGGCGACTTCGCGCCCATCGATCAGATCGTGCAGATCGCGGAAGCGCACCAGCATCGGTTCAAGGGCTGTCTGTTCACCGTCGTGGACGACTCGCACGGGATCGGCGCCTTCGGACCGACCGGCCGGGGCACGGCCGACTACACCGGCGTGCAGCCGGACATCGTCATCGGCACCTTCGGCAAGGCCTTCGGCGTCAACGGCGGGTTCATCGCCGCCAGCGCGGCCGTGATCGAAACCGTTCGGCAGAAGGCCGACACCTACATCTACACCAACCCCCTGAGCGTGGCCGACTGCGCGGCGGCCTGCCGGGCGATCGAAATCTGCGGCGGCCCCGAGGGCCGGAGGCGCCTGGAGCATCTGCAGCAGATGACCGCCCGCTTCCGTCGCGGGATCGAGGCGCTGGGGTGGCAGTCCATACCGGGGCCGCACCCGATCGTGCCCCTGCTGGTGCGCGACACCCCGCTTACGCACCGGCTTGTCCGGCACCTTTTCGAAGCGGGCGTTCTGGCCGTCGGCCTGACCTTCCCGGTGGTGCCCCGCGGGGATGAGACCATCCGCTTCCAAATCAATGCCGCCCATACCGCAGCGGACGTGGATTGCGTCCTGGACGCCCTGGGCAGTTTCAAGGCATGAGGCGGCCGAATCGCCGAATCATGGCCGGAAAGCCGCTCCCACGGAAAACGTGGCCCGGAACGCGACCGCCTCGCCACCAATGGTGGGTTGTTGATTTCGAAGGCGCGCGGCTTATAGTTGTGCATCGTGCTTAAAATCTCTCCGCGGGGGCTGCAACGGCCATGGACCGGGCTAAAAAGATCCTCCTGGGAACGCCTTTCCTCATTTTCGTCGGGTTGGTTGTCGTCTATACGCTGGCCGGCTTCTTCCTGGTGCCTTTCCTGGTGCGGCATTACGTGCCGAAGATCGCCGAGGAGCAGATCCGCAAGCAGGCCGCGATCGGCGAAGTGCGATTCAATCCGTATGTTTTCACCTTCGAGGCCAACGACTTCAGCCTGCTGGAGCCGGACGGGCAGCCGATTGTCGGGTTCAGGCGGCTTTTTGTCGACTTCGAGCTGAAGAGCCTCTTCAACTGGGCCTGGACCTTCCGCCAGCTCGCCCTGGAGGGGCCCCACGTCAACGCCGTCGTTTCAAAGTCGGGGGTCCTCAACCTTGCCGCGTTGGTGCCGCCGTCCAAAGAACCCCTGCCGCCGCAGGAAAAAAGCGAGGATCCGCCGCCACTCGTCTTGGAGGAGCTTTCCATCGACCAGGGCCGGATCGAGTTGTCCGATCAGCGCCCGGCAAAGCCAGCATCCATAGAGCTCAAGCCGCTGCAGATCTCCGTCAAGAACCTCACCACGCTGCCCGGGCAGGATGGGCCCAAGTCCATCACGGCGAACATCGGCGACGGGGGGACCATGCGCTGGACCGGTACGATCGGCCTGAACCCGGTGGTGAGCCGGGGCAGCATTGTCATCGAAAACATCCACGCCGCCACCGCCTGGAAATTCGTGCGCGATGAGGTGAACCTCGAGCAGCCGACGGGAACCTTCGGTCTCAAAGCCGAATACGACGCGGATCTGAAGGGCGAGGACCCGCAGGTCACGCTGACCGACGCGTCCGTCGCGCTCACCGGCCTGACCCTCAAGCTCAATGGCGCCGCGGCCCCGTTCGTGGAATTGCAGGAGGCCCGGATCGATGGGGTGGGCTTCGATCTGGCCCGGCAGCAGGTCGATATCGGAAAGGTTGCGCTTCACGGGGGCCGGGGGCGGCTGGCGGTGGACGAGGGCGGGACCATGAACCTCGAGCGCATCGTCAAGGCGGCGGGCAAACCGGCTGCGCCCGGCTCCGAGCCGAACGCCCGCCCCTGGAAAGTCAAGCTGAACGCGCTGGAACTCGAAAAATTCGCGCTCGATTTCAAGAACCTCAGCCGCACACCCGGCTTTAAGGCGGCGGTGGGCGACCTCACGGTGCGGCTTGCGGCCGAGGCCGAGGCCGGCGACCAGACCCGGATGCGGGTGAGCGAGCTGGATGTCGGCCTCGCGGACCTGCAGGCGGGGTTCGCGGAGGTGGCCGAGCCGACGGTGCGGGCATCCAAGGCGGAACTCCGGGGCGGAGCCTACGATCTAACGGACAACCTTTTTACGGCCGAAAAGGTCGCCGCGGCCGGCGGCTTTGTCGACGTGAAGCGGCAGCCCGACGGCGTCCTGAACTTGGTGCTGCTGTTTGCGCCGCCCGATAAGGGAATGATCATCGAAGCAATCCAGGAAGCTGCGGCCGAGGCCGCCACCGCGGGGCGTCCTTTCCGGTTCCTGGTGAAAACGGCTGCGCTTTCGGCGTTCCAAGCCGCCCTGTTCGATGAGACGGTCAAATCCGATGGGCCGCTGTTGGATATAGACGACATCTCCGCGGTGCTCACCAACGTGGACGGAAAGTCCCCCATGGGCTTCGAGGCCGGCGTCCAGGTGCGCGAGGGGGGGCGGATCAAGGCCGCCGGCAGGATCGATCCTGCCGGGCCGGCGGTGGAAGCGGAGATCCAGGTGGCGGAGCTCGGACTGGTGCCCTTCCAGCCGTATCTCACGCAGGCGGCGGCGGCCGATCTAAAATCGGGCACCTTTTCAACCAAGGGCAACCTGCGGCACGGGATCAAGGCCGCCGGGGCCCAGACCGCCTATCAGGGCGGTTTCAGTGTCGACAATCTGCGGGTCACCGAAGCAGGGGGGAAGGAAACCTTGGTCGGCTGGCGGGCGGTCCAGACCGAACAGTTGACGCTGCAACTGGAACCCAACCGGCTTGAAATCGGAGACCTCCGGGTGAGTCAGCCCGGAGGCAAGTTCATCATCGAGAAGGACCGCTCGCTCAACTTCGCCCGGGTGGTCAAATCCGACCCGGCAGAGAAAAAGGCCGAGAAACCGGCGGCGGCCGAACCCTTTCCCTACCGGGTGCGCCGGGTTCTCGTCAGCGGCGGGCAGGTGAACTTCGCGGACCTCAGCCTGCTCACGCCCTTCGGCACCAAGATCCACGAACTGAAGGGCATCGTATCCGGGGTGTCCTCGGCGCGCGGCGCGCGCGCCCAGGTGAAACTCGACGGCCGCGTGGACGATTACGGCACCGCCAACATCGAAGGCGAGCTGAACGCCTCCGACCCCAAGGCCTTCACCAACATCGGCGTCGTTTTCCGCAATGTGGAAATGTCCCGGCTCACTCCCTATTCGGGAAAATTCGCCGGCCGCAAAATCGACTCCGGAAAGCTGTCGGTGGACCTGAAGTACAAGATCGACAAGAGCCGGCTGGCGGGCGACAACCAGATCGTGGTGGAGCGCCTGGCCCTGGGCGAAAAAGTGGAGAGTCCGGACGCGGTCAACCTGCCCCTCGATCTGGCCGTCGCCCTGCTGGAGGACACCAACGGCGTGATCGATCTCGGGCTGCCGGTCAGCGGCAACCTGGATTCGCCCGAGTTCCGCTTCGGCGCGCTGATCTGGAAGGCTTTCGCCAATTTCATCACCAAGATCGTGACGAGCCCCTTCCGGGCGCTCGGGGCCCTTGTCCCCGGCGGCGGGGATGAGGCGTTCAACACGATAGCCTTCGATCCCGGCCGTCCCGACGTGCCGCCGCCGGAGAAGGAAAAGCTCGCCCGGCTGGCCGGCGCGCTCCAGAAGCGGCCCCAGATCAAGCTCTCCGTCCAGGGGCGCTACCATCCGCAAATCGACCTGGCGGAGCTGCGCATCATGAACCTGAGCCGAAATCTGACGGCCCGTCTCGGACAGAAACCGGTCCCGGGCGAGGACCCCGGGCCCGTGGACTTCAGCAGCCCGGAAACCGGAAAGGCGCTAGAGGCCATGTTCGCGGAGCGCTTCGGCGCCGATGCGCTCCGGGCGCTGAAAGCCGAATTGAAAGCCGCTGATGAAAAGTCCCAAAGAGATGCAACGGCAAAGGGTGCGGCCGCCGCGGAAGACGGGTCCGACGATCCCGGGCGGAATGCCAAGATCCTGTTCGACCGCCTGGCGGCAGCCGAACCGGTGGACGACGGCGCACTCGCCCGGTTGGCCGATGCCCGCGCCCAGGCAGTCGTCGCCGAGCTGGGCGAGGCCGGCAAAATCCCGGCCGAACGGATCGAAGTAAAGCCCCCGGCCGCGGTGGATGCCAAAGAGCCGGTGAGCGCCGTGCTCAACCTGGGGGCAGGCCGGCAGACGACGTCGTAAACAGGCCGATCCATATGTTGCACCTCATCTCGCGAAGGCAGAACGTATGAAAACAATCGGCATCATTCTTGGAGCGCTGGTGCTACTGGTCTTAGCCGGCGCGGGGTGGTGGTTTTTCAGCCGCCCCGAGCGCGGAACGACCGGCGCGGTCAGCACCAACTTTCGATGGCTGGGGCCCAACGACAAAATCGTGGTCGACGGCTTCGACGATCCCAAGGTCAAGGGCGTCGCCTGCCATATCTCCCGGGCCCAGACCGGAGGGGTCAAGGGTGCCTTTGGCGTAGCGGAGGACGTAAGCTTCGCCAGCATTTCCTGCAGCCAAGTCGGGCCGATCAAGATCCTCGGCGAGCTGAAAGACGGCGAGCGCGTCTTCGACGAGCAGCGCAGCCTGGTCTTCAAAACGCTCCAGGTGGTCCGGTTCCTCGACCGCGAGCGCAACGTCCTGGTCTACATCGCCTACAGCGACCGGGTCCTGACCGGCAGCCCCCAGAACAGCATCAGCACGGTGCCGATCGCGGTCTGGGCGACGCCCTGAGACGACGACTTCGTATCCCGCAATCCTTCATGAGCGTCCTGCGGCAGGGGTTCCACGCCGGGCACAGCCGGACGGTCAATTCCCCGAGTAAAACCGTTTCCGCCCTCGCACCGATTGTGCCGAAGGTAAATAGGTGTTATCCTACTGTATTAAAGTAAACCCGCGCCGATCATCGAGGCCTCGGCACCATGTCTCTCTTTACCAATCTAATTTCGCCCGCCATCGACAAGCTGAGCGCCTCAGCCAAATCCTTCTTCGACAAGAGATACTCCCCGGACGAGCCTGATCCGACCAGGGAAGGCCTGGCCTACTGGCGTGAACGAATCTTGTTTTCGGTGCTGGCGGCAAGCACCGGCTTCTGTCTGGTCGCACTGGCACCTGCGCTTTATGTGGCGGTCAGCGAAGGCTTCTGGGTGCTGGCCATCTTCGATGTTCTGGCATTTCTGCTCACCGGCCTCCTTCTGCTCTGCCATCGTGTCCGGCTGGCCATTCGCGCGGCCTTACTCCTGCTCATTCCCTTTTCTGTCGGCGTTCTCATCATCATTCAGATCGGAATTGTCAGCGGCGGGCCCGCCTGGCTGTTCTGTTTCGCGGTGCTGTCCGGCGTTCTGCTGGGGCTGCCGGGGGCCCTCGCGGCCACCCTTTTAAATGCGGTGACCCTTGTCATCCTCGGCTGGCTCTCGGCGGAGGGATACGCGGCCGCCCCGCCGGCCGGGTTCACCCTCGTGCGCGCGGCCACCGCCGCCGCCAATTTCATTTTCCTGAATGCGGTTTCCGCCGTGTCGGTCGCCGTTCTGGTCAACGGTCTGCAGGCGCTGAATCGAAGAACCGAAGCGGCGACCGCCGCCTTGCACGCGGAGCGAGAAAACCTGATTCAGGCCAAGGAACAGCTGAAGCAGGAAATAAAGGTCCGGCGTCAATCGGAGAAAGACCTCCAGCAGAGCGAGCGCAAATACCGCCTGCTGGCCGAAAACATTCAAGACGTCATCTGGACGATGGACATGCAGCTGCGCTTCACCTATCTCAGCCCGGCGATCGAGCGCATACAAGGCTGGAGTCCAGACGAATACAAGCAGCTCACGATGGAACAAGTGATGACGCCCGAATCGATGCAGAGGGCGCTGAGCGAGTTCAGGGGTCGATACCGCATCGGGAAAGAGACCGGCTCATTTCAGAAGTTCGCCACTCTCGAACTGGACCTGCTTCACAAGACCGGCAGTATCGTAAAGGCCGAAGTGACGGCCTCGTTTTTTCTGGACCACACCGGTCAGCCGACCGGATTTCTGGGGGTCATCCGCGACATCACCGAGCGTTACAAGGCCGAAAAAGAGAAGGCTGAACTGCGTGAAAGCCTGGCGCGGTCAAAGAAAATGGAGGCGCTCGGAACCCTGGCCGGAGGCGTGGCCCATGACCTGAACAACGTGCTTTCCGGAATCGTCAGCTATCCGGACCTGCTGCTGCTGGACATGCCCAAAGAAAGTCCGATGCGCAGGCCGATCGAGGTTATCCAGGAATCCGGAAAAAAGGCGGCCGATATCGTTCAGGACCTGCTGACGCTGGCCCGTCGCGGCGTACCGGTCGAGGATATCGTCAACTTGAACGATCTGGTGTCCGAATACCTGCTGAGCCCTGAATACCAGCGTTTGAAAACCCTGCACCCATTCGTCGACGTCGATACCTGCCTGGCGCCGGACCTGCTGAACATCAAGGGTTCACCGATTCATCTTTCGAAAACCGTCATGAATCTGGTATCCAATGCCGCCGAAGCCATGCCTGAGGGCGGAACCATCAGGATCACGACCGAAAACCGGTACCTGGATGCCTTAACCAAACGGCCCCCCGTAATCGAGGAGGGCGAGTTCGTGGTGTTGCAGGTCTCGGATTCAGGCGTCGGCATATCCGCTGAGGACCTGCAGCGGATCTTCGAGCCCTTTTTTACCAAAAAGAAAATGGGCCGCAGCGGGACCGGGTTGGGCATGGCGGTGGTGTGGGGCACGGTGCAGGACCACAAGGGGCATATCGACGTCCGCAGCACTGAAGGCATGGGCACCGATGTCACGGCCTACTTTCCGGCCACGCGTGAAGCGTTTATTCAGATGTCTGCGGAACCAACCCTGGACAAGTACAGGGGCGCCGGTGAAACGATCCTGGTAGTGGACGACATGAACGAGCAGCGCGAAATCGCCGCCAGGATCATTTCGCAGCTCGGCTATACCGCCAAGTCCGTGGACAGCGGCGAAAAAGCCGTCGAGTTTCTCCAGCATGAAAAAGCGGATCTCATGATCCTGGACATGATCATGGAGCCCGGCATCGACGGCCTTGAGACCTACCGCCGCGTCAAGAAATCCCACCCCCTTCAGAAGGCCATCATCATCAGCGGATATGCGGAGACCGACCGCGTCCGCAGCGCTCAGCGATTGGGTGCGGGCAGCTATATAAAAAAACCCTACACCGTTTACAATTTGGCGGCGGCCATCAAAGCCGAATTGGGCCGGGGCTGACCGTCGGCCGATCCCGCTGGTGCATCCTGCCATTTCTTGTTTCGAGGAGCGGCCCATGAAATACCGATATTTAGGCAAATCCGGACTGCTGGTTTCGCGGATCGCATTGGGCACCATGACCTTTGGAGCCGAACAGTGGGGCTGCGGCGAGCCGGAGGCCCATGACATTCTAAAAAGATATATTGATGCGGGCGGCAATTTCATCGATTGCGCGGACGTCTACGCAGGCGGCCGCTCGGAGGAGATCGTCGGGTTTTTCCTGCCCCAGGTGAACCGGGACGATCTGGTCATCGCCTCGAAATGCTTCTTTCCCATGGGGCCGAAGCCCAACCAGTCCGGCCTGTCCCGCAAGCACGTCATGGCCTCCTGCGAGGCCAGCCTGAAGCGCCTGCGGACCGACTACCTGGATCTCTATTACCTTCACGGTCCGGACCCGGTCAGCTCCTATGAGGAAACCCTGCGAGCGCTGGACGATCTGGTGCGGCAGGGCAAGGTCCGCTACCTGGGCTGCAGCAACCTTTTCGGCTGGCAGATCGCCAAGGCCGCCGGGGTGGCCGGCCGGATGGGATTGGAGCGTTTGACAGCCGGCCAGTACATCTACAGCCTGATCCACCGCGAACTGGAGCGCGAGCTCATTCCCGCGGCGGTGGACCACGGGATCGGGCTGACCGCCTACAGCCCGCTGGGCGCCGGGCTCCTGACCGGGAAATACAAGGGAATGACGGAGCCGGCAGCGGGAACCCGCCATTTCCATCGCACCCAGGTCGACGGCCCGCGCTTCTGGAATGCGCAGGGTTTCCGCATCGCGGACATCTTGGAGCAGGTGGCGCGGGAATCATCGATTCCCATGGCCCGGCTCGCCATCGGGTGGCCCCTGGGGCGCAAATTCGTCAGCGCGGTGATCGTCGGCGTAAAGAGCGAGGATCAGCTCAAGGAGAACCTGGAGAACGGAGATTGGGACGTGCCGGCGGACGTCTGGCGAATTTTAGAGGAGCGCACGCGGCCGGAGGACGACTACCTTGGCTGGTTCAACCGCAGAAACTACGCGCGCCTTCTTGCGGCTGCCGAGTTTTACGACGAGCGCAACGAGCCGCTTTAGCCGGTCGTCATTAAACCGCGGCTTCGGCAGGTTTTGGCCATGGCACGCACAGACATGCATTCGGTTTGCATATGCCAAACAAGCGCCCCGCTGACACCGCGGGAGCGGTTGGTCAGGGACGCCTACGCCCGCATCGACGAGGCCACCGGCTGCGAGCTCGAACGGCTGCGCCGCGAGGAGGGGACGGCTGCGAGCTGTCGGCGGGGCTGCTGCAGCTGCTGCGGCCAGCACATTCAAACGAACCCCGCCGAGGCGCACGCCCTGGGGCAATACATCCGGCGGACCTTTTCGGTGGTGCGGCTCCGGGAGCTGAAGCGGCGGACCGATGCGTGGCTCGCTTGGGACAGCCGGAAGCGCTCAGGGCATGCGCCGGCCGAGCCTGACGGTGGCGGAGAGGCGACCTGTTGCCCGCTCCTGGTGGACGGCGCCTGCAGCGCCTACCCGGCCCGGCCGGTCATATGCCGGACGCATTTCGTGAGCTCGGACCCCAGCGCCTGCCGCCCGTACTCCCATGACGACCCGCCGATCGAGGCTGTGCCCGCCGTGCTCGCCACCGTTCTGCGCGCGGCGCAGCCCTACGCGGATCTGATCAGGGACGACGTCGAGGGGGCCGGGCTTGATTATTCCCGTTCCATCCTGCTCCTTCCGCACTGGCTGACGATCGAGATGGGCTGGGAAGTCGATACGGATCCCTGAACCCGCGAAATTTTTCGAATGGGTGCTGAAGCCGAAAAACCTCATCTTTCCCGACTTCTTCATCTGCCCCGCCCACTCACGAATCCCTCCGATCTGTCCGAAATCGAGGCGAACAGCCAGACGAAAACGGTGCCGCCGCCGGCCTGTTTGGCCAGGTAGTTCCAGCCGGCGTGCACGAAGCCGGCCGCCAGGAGGAGGCCCAGGGAGAAGGCGGTCATGGCAGAGAACCCCTCTTTGAGGCCAGCTTGAGGTAGTTGGCGTACAGCCTGGGGTGGACCCGGGAGTGACGGTCGAAATCGGCCAGGATCTCCATTCCCGGCACGACCGCCCGCACCACCGGCAGCCCCACGTCGCTGCGGGTGAGGTCGGCGTAGATCAGGCGGAAGCCATTGGCGAGCAGGAGGGTTTCAATCGTGCGGAGATCCTCTTCCGGGTCGCCGCTGGAATAATCGGGCAGCGCCTCGACCGGGACGCGCACCAGCCCTTCCATGGCCGGCCGCGACGGCGGGCCTCCGGGGTAGGGGAACGGCGTCTCGGTGAGCGCCGCGAGCAGGGCTCGACGGGCATCGAGGTGCGCGCCCGTGCCCTTGGCGATGCGGCCGTCGGCGGCCGTCACGAAACACTTGCAGCAGGGCAGCCCCATGGGGGGCGTCAGATCCTGGAACTGAAGGTGGACGCCGTTGATGCGATAGCTTTCCAGGAGGGCCGCCAGGCGCTCATCCCGCGTTTCGATTTCGAAACAAAGTGCGCCGACGAAAGGGGTCGTCCCCTCGCAGTCGCGCTCGATCACCTCGCACAACGCGCTCAGCTTGGCCCCCGCCATTGCCACTCCCGCCCCCAGTCCGGTCGAACCGAGCGCCGAGAAAAGCTTGATCTCGTCCAGGTTGCAGAAAAGAAACA
>Ga0114938_1001578_pt1 | contig 15240 bp, 13 predicted proteins | sample AshMeaBigSpring_FD_88675 | JGI IMG/M metagenome (GOLD analysis project Ga0114938, IMG submission 88675) | Groundwater microbial communities from Big Spring, Nevada to study Microbial Dark Matter (Phase II) - Ash Meadows Big Spring | ecosystem: Environmental > Aquatic > Deep subsurface >...
CGGCGGGCGGACCGTGGCCGTGCCGCCGCGCGCCCGGACCTCGACCCCGAAGCCCAGCAGCATCCGCTCGGTGTGATCGCGCGTCACCGCCGGCTCGACCACGGTCGTCTCGCCCTCGGCGTACAGGCCCGCAAGCAGCACCGCCGACTTCACCTGCGCACTGGCGACCGGCATGTCGTAACGAATGCCGTGCAGCGAAGCGCCGCCGCGGATGCGCACCGGGGGGCGGCCGTCCTGCGTCTCGACCCGCGCGCCCATCGCACGCAGTGGCGTGGCCACGCGCTCCATGGGACGGCGCATCAGCGAGGCGTCGCCGACCAGCTCGGTGTCGAACGGCTGGGCGGACAGCAGCCCCATGAACAGGCGCATCGCGGTGCCTGCGTTGCCCATGTCGAGCACGCCGTCCGGGGCCTTGAGTCCGCGCAATCCCACGCCCTCGACGCGCACCTCGCCCGGGCCGGGCCGGTGCACCGTCACGCCGAGCTTCGCCACGGCTTTCATCGTCGACAGGCAGTCCTCGCCCTCGAGGAACCCGGTCACGTGGGTCGTGCCCGAGGCCAGCGCCCCGAACATCACCGCGCGATGCGAAATCGACTTGTCGCCCGGCACGCGCAGGCGGCCGGCGATCGCGGGACTCGGCTCGACGAGATAGCCGGCCATGTCAGAGGATCGCGCGCGGATAGGAACCGAGCACTCGGCACAGCGACGCCTGGCCCTTCAGCTGGCCGAGTGCCGTGGCGAGCGGCTCGGCGGTGGCGTGACCCTCGACGTCGATGAAGAACACGTAGTCCCACTTGCGCCGGCGCGAGGGACGCGACTCGATGCGCGTCATGCTGATGCCGTGCTTCGCCAGCGGCTCGAGGAGTCGGAACAGCGCGCCCGGTGCGTCGGTGTGCGCCCCGGAAACGAGCAGCGTGGTCTTGTCCTGCCCGCTCGGCGAGGACGACTTGCGGCCGATCACCAGGAAGCGCGTGGTGTTGTCGGCGCGGTCCTCGATCTCGGGCACGAGGATGTTGAGGCCGTAGAGCTCGGCCGCCGCCGTCGGACCGATGGCTGCCGTGCCCTCCTCGTCCCGGGCGCGGCGGGCGCCCTCGGCATTGCTCGACACCGGCACCTTCTCGACGCCGGCAAAGTTCTCGGCCAGCCAGCCGCGGCACTGCGCGAGCGCCTGCGGATGCGCGCAGATGCGCTGCACCTCGCCGAGCGCCGTCATGCGCCCCATCAGGTTGTGGTGGATGCGCAGCTCGACCTCGCCGCAGATGCCGAGCGGCGAGGTGAGGAACATGTCGAGCGTGTTGTTGACGGTGCCTTCGCTCGAATTCTCGATCGGCACCACGCCGAAGTCCGCGGTGCCCGCCTCCACCTCGTGGAACACCTCCTCGATCGACGTCAGCGGCAGCGCACGCACCGAGTGGCCGAACTGCTTGAAGACGGCCTGCTGCGTGAACGTGCCCTCGGGCCCGAGGAACCCGATCTTGAGCGGCTCCTGCTGCGCGAGGCAGGCCGACATGATCTCGCGGAACAGACGCAGGATCTCCTCGTCGCGCAGCGGCCCGCGAGCGGCCTGGTTGCGCTCCAGCGCCATGCGCAGCACCTGCGCCTCGCGCTCCGGCCGGTAGAAATCGACAGTGTGCCCCGACGCGTGCTTCGAGATGCCGACCTGTTGGGCGAGCAGCGCCCGCTCGTTGATGAGGCCGTGCAGCTCGGCGTCGATGGCGTCGATCCGCTCGCGGATCAGCTCGAGCGTCGGCTTGAGCGGCACGGGGGCGGCGGCGCGCTTCGCCGCGGGCTTGCGAGCGCGGGCCGTGCGGGTCGGGGACTTGCGGCGCGTCACGCGAGACCCTCCGTCAGACGGTACGGGCCGACAGCACGCCGGGAATGCCGCGCAGTTTCGCGAGCACGTCCGCCAGGATCGGCCCGTCCGTGTCGATGATCGTGTAGGCGAGGTCGCCGCGCGACTTGTTGAGCAGGTCGGCGATGTTGAGCTTCGCGTCGGCCAGGCAGGTGGAGATCTGGCCGACCATGTTCGGCACGTTGTCGTTCGCGATCGCGACGCGGTTGCCGCCGACGCGCGGCAGCACGGCCTCGGGGAAGTTCACCGAGTGGCGCACGTTGCCGTTCTCGAGGAAGTCGCGCAGCGTGTCGGCGACCATGATCGCGCAGTTCTCCTCGGCCTCGCCCGTCGAGGCGCCGAGGTGCGGCAGCGCCACGACCTTCGGGTGGTCCTTGACGGCCCGGGTCGGGAAGTCGCAGACGTAGGACGCAAGGTGCCCGGCGTCGAGCGACGCCAGCACCGCCGCCTCGTCCACGATCTGCGCGCGCGCGAAATTGAGGATCACGCTGCCCTTGCGCATCAGCTTCAGGCGCGCCGCGTTGACGAGGCCGCGCGTCGCATCCGCAAGCGGCACGTGCACGGTGACCATGTCACAGCGCGCGAACAGGTCGTCGAGGCTGAGGGCCTGCTCGACGCCCGACGACAGCTGCCAGGCGCGCTGCACGGTGATCTGCGGGTCGTAACCCAGCACCTTCATGCGCAGCCCAAGCGCGGCGTTCGCCACCTCGACGCCGATCGCGCCAAGGCCCACCACGCCGAGCGTGCGGCCAGGGAGCTCGTGGCCGACGAACTTCTTCTTGCCCTTCTCCACCGCCTCCTCGATGGCGTGATCGTCGCCCTCGAGGCCGCGCACGTAGCCCCACGCCTGGCAGATGTTGCGCGCGGAGAGAAACAGGCCGGCCAGGACCAGTTCCTTCACGGCGTTGGCGTTCGCGCCGGGGGCGTTGAAGACCGGGATGCCGCGACGGCTCAGCTTCGTGACCGGCACGTTGTTGGTGCCGGCACCCGCGCGCGCCACAGCGAGCACGCTCGGCGGGATGTCCATCGAGTGCATGTCGGCCGAGCGCAGCAGGATCGCGTCCGGGTGGCCGATCTCCGAGGCAACCTCGTAGCGGTCGCGCGGCAACCGCTCGAGGCCGCGGACGGAGATGTTGTTGAGGGTGAGGACCTTGAAGCTCATGTTGATCCGATCAACCGTGCTTGCGCTGGAACTCGGCCATGTACCCCACCAGCGCCTCCACCCCCGCCATGGGCATGGCGTTGTAGAGGCTGGCGCGCATGCCGCCCACCGAGCGGTGGCCCGCCAGCGCGACGAGGCCCGCGGCCTTGGCGCCCTCGAGGAACGGCTTGTCGAGCGCCTCGCTCGGCAGCGTGAACGGCACGTTCATCCAGGAGCGGCACTCCTTCACGACCGGGTTCTGGTAGAAACCCGAGCCGTCGATCGCGGCGTACAGCTTCTCGGCCTTGGCGCGATTCAGCCGCTCCATCGCGGCGAGGCCGCCCTGGCGCTTGATCCACTCAAACACGGCGCCTGCGACATACCAGCTGTAGGTGGCCGGCGTGTTGAGCATGGAACCGTCGGCGGCCATCGCCTTCCAGTCGAATACCGTGGGCGTGTCCGGGCGCGCGCGGCCGAGCAGGTCCTCGCGCACGATCACCACCACCAGCCCGGCCGGGCCGATGTTCTTCTGCGCGCCCGCATAGATCACGCCGAAGCGGCTCACGTCGATCGGGCGCGACAGGATCGTCGAGGACATGTCGGCCACGAGCGGCACGTCGCCCACGCCGGGCACGAACGGGAACTCGACGCCGCCGATCGTCTCGTTCGGCGTGTAGTGCAGGTACGCCGCGCCGGGGGTCAGCTGCCACGTGTCGCGCGCCGGCACGCTCGAGTAGTTGCCGCCCGCGTCCGCGGCGACGTTCACCGTGCAGTAGCGCTTCGCCTCGCTGATCGCCTTCTTCGACCACGCGCCCGTGTTGACGTAGTCGGCCACGGCGTCGGTCGTCGCGAGGTTGAGCGGGATGGCCGCGAACTGGGCCGTGGCGCCGCCCTGCAGGAACAGCACCTTGAAGTGGGCCGGCACGCCGAGGAGCTCGCGCAGGTCGGCCTCGGCACGCTCGGCGATGCCGACGAAATCCTTGCCGCGATGGCTCATCTCCATCACGGACATGCCGGAGCCGTGCCACTCGAGCATCTCGTCGCGCAGCTGCTCGAGGACCTCGGCCGGCAGCGCCGCCGGGCCAGCGCTGAAATTGAACACGCGAGTCATGGGCGACGGGCCTCCGGGAATCAGGTGGGGCTGGACGGCTCTGCGGACGGGCCGGCGTCGGGCGCAGCGTCTTGCGCGGCCAGCTCTTCGCCCTCGCCGCTCTCGCCGTTCTCCGGCTCGACCGGCTCCACGCCGATCAGCCGCTCGCCATCGTCGAGGCGGATGAGGCGCACGCCCTGCGTGTTGCGGCCGAGGATCGAGATCTCGCTCGCGCGCGTGCGCACCAGCGTGCCGCTCGAACTCATGAGCATGAGTTCGTCGGTCGTGGCGACCTGCGCCGCCGCGACCAGCTTGCCGTTGCGCTCGCTGGTCTGGATGGCGATGACGCCCTGCCCGCCGCGGCCGTGCGTGGGAAATTCCTCGACCGGCGTGAGCTTGCCGTAGCCGTTCTCGGAGGCGGTTAGGATCAGGCCGTTCGGGTCGGGGATGATGAGCGAGATGACCTGCTCGCCCTCGGACAGGCGAATGCCGCGCACGCCGGCCGCGTTGCGGCCCATGGCGCGCACGTCGTCCTCGTTGAAGCGGATCGCCTTGCCTTCCGAGCTGAACAGCATCACGTCGCGCGTGCCGTCGGTGATCGCGACGCCGACGAGCTTCTCGCCCGGCTCGAGGTCCACGGCGATGATGCCGGCGGCGCGCGGCCGCGAGAACGCCACGAGCGGCGTCTTCTTCACCGTGCCACCCGCGGTCGCCATGAACACGAAGCGCCCTTCCTCGTACTCGCGGATCGGCAGCACCGCGGTGATGCGTTCCTCGGCCTCGAGCGGCAGCAGGTTGACGATGGGCTTGCCGCGCGAGCCGCGGCCGGCCTGGGGCAGCCGGTACACCTTGAGCCAGTAGAGCTGGCCGAGGTTCGAGAAGCACAGCAGCGTGTCGTGGGTGTTCGCCACGAACAGCTTGTCGACGAAATCCTCGTCCTTCACCGCCGTGGCCGACTTGCCGCGGCCGCCGCGCCCCTGCGCGCGGTATTCGCTGACCGGCTGGGCCTTCGCATAGCCGCCGTGCGACAGCGTGACCACCACGTCTTCCGGCGTGATGAGGTCTTCGATCGTGAGGTCGGATTCGTCGGCCTCGATGCGCGTGCGGCGGTCGTCGCCGTACTGCTCGCGGATGGCGAGCAGCTCGCGACGGATGACCTCGAGCAGCCGCTCGGGCCGCGCCAGGATGTCGCACAGGTCGCGAATGAGGTCGAGCAGCTCGCCGTACTCGGCGAGGATCTTGTCCTGCTCGAGGCCGGTGAGGCGATGCAGGCGCAGGTCGAGGATCGCCTGGGCCTGCACCTCGGAGAGCCGGTAGCCGCCGGAATGCAGGCCGTACTCGCTGCCCAAGCCCTCGGGCCGGGTCTGGATGGCACCGGCACGCTCGAGCATTGCCGGGACCACGCCCGGCCCCCAGGTGCGCGCGAGCAGGGCGGCCTTCGCCTCGGCGGGCGACGGCGAGGCCTTGATCAGCGCAATCACCTCGTCGATGTTGGCGAGCGCGATGGCGAGGCCTTCGAGGATGTGGCCGCGTTCGCGCGCCTTGCGCAGCTCGTAGACGGTGCGCCGGGTGACGACCTCGCGCCGGTGGCGGATGAAGGCCTCGATGAGGTCCTTCAGGTTCATCAGCTTCGGCTGGCCGTCGGCGAGCGCGACCATGTTGACGCCGAAGACCGACTCCATCGGCGTCTGCTTGTAGAGGTTGTTGAGGACGATGTCCGAGTTCTCGCCGCGCTTGAGCTCAATGACGACGCGCATGCCGTCCTTGTCGGACTCGTCGCGCAGCTCGGAGATGCCCTCGATCAGCTTGCCGCGCACCAGGTCGGCGATGCGCTCGAGCAGGCGCGCCTTGTTCACCTGGTACGGCAGCTCGGTGACGATGATCGCCTCGCGGCCGTGGTCGTCGATCTCCTCGATCTCGGTGCGCGCGCGCACGACGATGCGGCCGCGGCCGGTGGTGTAGGCGTTGTAGATCTCGCGAGCGCCGTTGATGATGCCGGCCGTCGGGAAGTCCGGTCCCGGGATCAGCTCCATCAACGCCGGGATCGTGAGGCCGGGGTTGTCGATCAGCGCGACGCAGCCGTCGATCACTTCGCGCAGGTTGTGCGGCGGGATATTCGTGGCCATGCCCACCGCGATGCCCGACGACCCGTTGACGAGCAGGTTGGGCACGCGCGTCGGCAGCACCGACGGCTCGGTCTCCGACTCGTCGTAGTTCGGGACGAAGTCGACCGTTTCCTTGTCGATGTCGGCGAGCAACTCGCCCGCGAGGCGCGACATGCGCACCTCGGTGTAGCGCATCGCCGCCGGGGCGTCGCCGTCCACCGAGCCGAAGTTGCCCTGCCCGTCGACCAGCAGGTAGCGCATCGAGAACGGCTGCGCCATGCGCACGATGGTGTCGTAGACCGCCGTGTCGCCGTGCGGGTGGTACTTGCCGATCACGTCGCCGACGACGCGGGCCGACTTCTTGTACGGCTTGTTCCACTCGTTACCGAGCTCGCGCATCGCGTACAGCACGCGGCGGTGCACCGGCTTCAGGCCGTCGCGCACGTCCGGCAGGGCACGTCCCACGATCACGCTCATCGCGTAGTCGAGGTAGGACTGCTTCATCTCGTCTTCGAGGTTGACGTGCAGGATTTCGCGGGCGATTTCGGCCATGGAATCTTCGACTGAAGTGCCGTCGGCACGGGCGGGTAAAACGACAGGAAATGATACCATACCGGCCCCCTCCCACGGCCCGTTGCGCATGGAATCCGTCGATACGCTCGTCACCGCACGCTGGGTGGTTCCGGTCGAGCCGGCGGGTCGCGTGCTCGCCGACCACGCCGTCGCCATCCGCGGCGGCCGGATCGTCGCCGTGCTGCCGATCGAAGAGGCTCGCGCCCGCTATGAATCTGCCGAGATCATCGAGCGCCCCGACCACGTGCTGCTGCCGGGCCTCGTGAACGCGCACACGCACGCGGCGATGGTGCTGCTGCGCGGCCGCGCCGAGAACCTGCCGCTCGGCCGCTGGCTGCGCTCCACGGTCTGGCCGCTCGAGCGGCGCTGGATCGACCCGGAGTACGTGCGCGACGGCACCACGCTCGCCATCGCCGAGATGCTGCGGGCCGGCATCACCTGCTTCGCCGACATGCACCTGTGGCCGGACGTGGTGGCGCAGGCCGCGGCGGCGTCACACATGCGCGCCAGCATCGGGCTGGTGGTCACGGAGTCCGCCACGCGCTGGGCGACCACCGCCGACGACTACATCGACCGTGGCATGCACCTGCGCGACGAGTACAAGGGCGATCCGCTGATCAGCACGCATTTCGCGCCGCACGCCCCCTACTCCACCTCGGACGCCACGCTGGCGCGCGTGCGTCGTCTCGCCGACGAGCTCGACCTGCCGGTGGCCATGCACCTGCACGAGACCGCCCAGGAAATCGAGCAGAGCCTGCAGGCACACGGCCGTCGCCCGCTGGCCCGCCTCGCCGGGCTGGGGCTCGCCAGCCCGCAGCTGGTCGCGATCCACATGACGCAGGTGGCGCCCGAGGACATGGACACGCTCGCCGAGTGCGGCGCGAGCGTCGTGCACTGCCCGGAGTCGAACCTGAAGCTCGGTTCCGGCGTCTGCCCCGTCGCGCAACTGCTCGGCCGCGGCGTGCGCGTGGCGCTCGGCACCGATGGCGCGGCGTCGAACAACGACCTCGACCTGCTCGCCGAAGCGCGCATCGCGGGCCTGCTCTCGTCGGGCGTGGCGGCGACCCCGGGCGACCTGGTGGCCGCCGACCTGCTGCGCATGGCAACGCTCGAAGGCGCGCGCTCGCTCGGGCTGGGCGAAGTGACCGGCAGCCTGGAGCCCGGCAAGTGGGCCGACCTCTGCTGTATCGACCTGCGCGCCGCGCGCAGCTGGCCGGTGCACGATCCGATCACGGCGGTGATCTACGCGGCCTCCGCCCAGCAGGTGAGCGACACCTGGGTCGCCGGCCGCCGGCTGCTGGCCGATGGCCGCCTGCGTTACATCGACGAATCCGCCGTGCTCGAGCGCGCCGAAGCGTGGCGGGAGCGGCTCGACGCCACGGCCGGAGAGGAGGCAGCTGCCGATGATTGAAACCGTGAACGCCACCGGCAACGTGGACGCGGCCGAGGTCGCGCGCTTCCAGTCCGCCGCGAGCCGCTGGTGGGACCCCGAGGGCGAGATGCGGCCGCTGCACGACCTGAACCCGCTGCGGCTCGCCTACGTCGAGCGTGCCGGACCGCTCGCCGGCCGCGCGGTCGTCGATGTCGGCTGCGGCGGCGGCCTGCTCTCCGAAGGCATGGCCCGCAAGGGTGCCCGCGTGGTGGGGCTCGACATGGCCGACGAGCTGCTCCGCGTGGCGCAGCTGCACGGGCTCGAGAGCGGCGTGAACGTCGATTACCGCCACGAACCCGCCGAGCAGCACGCGCTCGGGCACGCGAGCCGCTACGACGTCGTGACCTGCATGGAGATGCTCGAGCACGTGCCCGACCCGGCGTCGGTGATGCGCGCGCTGGCCACCCTGGCGAAGCCCGGCGGCCACGTGTTCGTCTCTACCCTGAACCGCACGCCGCGCGCCTACCTGATGGCGATCCTCGGTGCGGAGTACGTGTTGCGGCTGCTGCCCACCGGTACCCACACCTACGAGAAATGCATCAAGCCGTCCGAGCTCGCGGCGTGGGCCCGCGACGCCGGGCTGGTCGAGGCCGACATTGCCGGGCTGCACTACGACCCGTTCACGCGCGCCTGCCGGCTCACCGACGACGCCGCCGTGAATTACCTGATGCACTTCCGCAAGCCGGATGCCGCCGGGGCGAACACGTGAACGGAGCGGCGGCACTGCTGCTCGACCTCGACGGCACGTTGCTCGACACCGCGCCGGACATGGGCGGAGCGCTCAACCTCCTGCGCGCCGAGCATGGGCTCGAACCCCTGCCGGCGCAGGTGATCCGGCCGGTCGTGTCGCACGGCGCCATGCGGCTCGTGGCTCTCGGGTTTCCGGAGGCGACGGGCGACACCTTCGAGGCCCTGCGCCTGCGCTTCCTGGAGTTGTACGCCGCCAACCTGGCGACGGGCACGCGCCTGTTCCCCGGGTTCGAGGGGGTGCTCGAGCAGCTGGAGTCGCGCGGCCTGCCGTGGGGCATCGTCACCAACAAGCCCGGCTGGCTCACCGACCCGCTGCTCGCGGCGCTCGGGCTCGACCGGCGTGCCGCCTGCGCGGTGAGCGGCGACACGTTGGCCGAGCGCAAGCCGCATCCCCTGCCGCTGCTGCACGCCGCGCGACTCGTCGGCGTCGAGCCGGAACGCTGCGTCTACGTCGGCGACGCGGAGCGCGACATCCAGGCCGGCCGCGCCGCCGGGATGACGACGCTGGTCGCCGCCTACGGCTACATCTCGTCCGGCGAAGACCCGATGCAGTGGCAACCGCACGGCATGGTCGCCGCACCTGCCGACGTGCTGCCGTGGCTCGACGCGTGCGCACGCACGCCTCTCGGGACTTGCGCATGAGCGCTCCTGCGTCGCTCCTCCCCTGGTTGATCGTCCTGCCCGCCGTCGCGCTGGTGATCGGCTGGCTGCTCGGCCGCCGTCGCGTGCACGCCCTCGAGATCGAACTGACGCAGGCACGTGCCGAACTCGGCTCGCAGGAGGCGCTCGCCGAGGAACGTGAGCAGGCCCTGGAACTCGCGGCCATGCGCGTGCGGGCCGGTTTCGACGCAGCCGCTGCGGAGGCCCTGCGCGGCAACAGCGAGGTCTTCCTGCAGATGGCCCGGCAGGCGCTCTCCCAGCAGCAGCAACTCGCAGAGCGGCAGCTGACCGAGCGCGAGAAAGCCGTCGAGAGCATGCTGGCACCGGTGCGCGAGGCCCTGCAGCGGACCCACGAGCAGATCGCGCGCATCGAGAAGGACCGCGCCGAGACGTTCGGCGCGTTGCGCAACTCGCTCGAGGGCGTGGCGCTCGGCCAGCAGGCCCTGCAGCGCGAGACGCGCAACCTCGTGACGGCGTTGCGCCGCCCGGAAGTGCGCGGCCAGTGGGGCGAGATGACGCTGCGGCGCCTCGCGGAGCTGGCAGGCATGGTCGAGCACTGCGACTTCGTCGAGCAGGTGCACGTGGCGGGCGAGGACGGCGCGCTGCGTCCCGACATGATCGTCAACATGCCCGACGGCCGGCAGCTGGTCGTGGACGTGAAGACGCCGCTCGACGCGTACCTCTCGGCCGTCGAGGCGCAGGACGACGCCGCGCGCGACGCAGCGCTCAAGCGCCACGCCCAGGCCGTGACCGAGCGCGTCCGGGCGCTGGCGTCGAAGGCCTACTGGTCGCAGTTCGAGCAGAGCCCGGACTTCGTCGTGCTGTTCATCCCGGGCGACCAGTTCCTCGCGGCCGCCGTCGCCGAGGTGCCGTCGCTGCTCGAGGACGCCATCCGCCAGCACGTCATCATCGCCACGCCGACCAGCTTCGTCGCGCTGCTGAAGGCCGTGGCCTACGGCTGGCGCCAGAACGCCCTGGCCGAGAACGCCGCGCGCATCCAGGAACTGGCCGAGGACCTCTACAAGCGGCTCGCGCGCTTCGGCGACCACATGGCGCGCGTCGGGCGATCGCTCGGCCAGAGCGTCGACGCCTACAACGCGGCGGTGGGCTCGCTCGAGCGCCAGGTGCTGCCGGGCGCGCGTAAGTTCACCGAGCTCGGGTTGCGGCCGGGCAAGGAGATCGAGGAGATCACTCCGGTCGAGAAACTCGCGCGTGAGCCGCGCCCGGCCGAGCCGGGAGCGGACGAGGAGCCGCGTGACGATGCCTGACGGCGCCGTGGCAGGCACGGCCGCGGCAACGGCCGCCGACCGGGTGCGCGAGGCCGTGCCCGCAGGATCGCTCAGGCACTTCGCGGCCCTGTTCTCCGGCTCGCCGCGGCGGGCGTCGGTCGAGGCGCTCTACGCGTTCGAGGCCGAGCTGCGTCGCGTCGTCGCGGCCGCGTCGCACGAGGCGGCGCACGCGCGGCTGCAGTGGTGGCGCGGCGAAGTGGACCGTCTCGCGGCCGGTCGCCCCAGCCACCCACTGGGGCAGGCGCTCGTGTCGCTGCGCGGCCAGCGCGATCTCGACCTCGCCCGGCTGCACGATATGCTCGTGGCGGCAGATCTCGATCTCGCCCAGATGACGTACCGGACCTGGCAGGAACTCGAGGCCTACCTCCTCCGCGCGTCGGGCACCGCCCAGTCGCTGATCGCCGCGGTGCTGGCCGGCGAACGCGGCCTCGCCTCGATCGAAGGCGAGTTCGCGCGCCGGCTCGGCGCGGCCGTGCGGCAGGTGGAGATCCTGTTCGACCTCGATTGCGACCTCGCACGCGGACGGATGTATGCGCCGATCGAAGCACTCGAGGCGGCGAGCATCGACCCGGTCGCGTTTGCCCGGGATTGGCGCGCGTCGCCCGCGCGAGCGTTCCTCGCCGACTGGCAGACGCGCCTGCGGCGGGAACTCGATGTGCTGCCCAGCCTGCTCGTGGAACCCACCCACCGCGCCGCCCAGCGGCACGGACTCATCCTCGCCGCGCTGCACGCGCGCTGGCTCGACCTGCGGACCGAGGCCACTGCGCTGGCGAACGCCCCGTCGCCTGAACTCGGCTCGCTCACCCGGCTCTGGACGGCCTGGCGCACGGCGCTGCGCTACCCCTGAGCCGCCCGCACCACGGAGATTCGCCCTTGCTGAACGACGACGAGATCCGCTCCTATCAGCCCCCCGCCGGCCTGCTTGCCGACCGCGTCATTCTCGTGACCGGCGCCAGTGGCGGGCTCGGTGGCGCGCTCGCGAGAGCGGCGGCATCGCTCGGCGCGCAGGTCATCCTGAGCGGACGCAACGTGCGCAAGCTCGAGGCCGCGTACGATGCCATCGTCGCGACCGGCGCGCCGCGGCCGTCGATCGCGCCGCTCGACCTGGAACGCGCCGATGCCAGCCACTACAGCACGCTGGCGGACGCGGTGCGCAACGAGTTCGGCCGGCTCGACGGCCTGGTGCACGCCGCCGCCACGCTCGGCGAACGCGCGCCGATCGACCACTACGACGTGGTGAAATGGCTCAAGGTCATGCACGTCAACGTCAACGCAGCGTTCATCGTCACGCAGGCGCTGCTGCCGCTGCTGCGGCTGTCGCCGGACGCGTCGGTCATTTTCACCACGAGCGGCGTCTCCGAGCGGGGACGCGCTTACTGGGGCGCGTACGCGGCCTCGAAGTTCGCGGTGGAAGGGCTGATGCAGGTGCTGGCGGACGAGACCGACACGACCACGAACATCCGCGCCAACAGCGTGAACCCGGGGCGCATGCGCACGCCGATGCGTGCGGCCGCGTATCCGGGCGAGGTGCCAGAGACGCTGCCGATGCCAGGGCAGGTGCTCGGGCCGTTCCTCTACCTGCTCGGGCCCGCGAGCCGCGGCGTCACCGGCCGCCGCTTCGAGGCCCAGTAACCCGCCCGCGCGGCCGCCGGCGCGACGCTTGCCCCGGCTTGCGCGACCGCTGCGGCGAACCCGGTTCCCGTTCGAGCGTCTTCGCGCGGCCGGCGAGCGCCAGCAGCGCCTCGAGGTCGGACCCCGAGAGTTCGCGCGAGCGGCCACGCGGCAGGTCACGCGGCAACGCGACGGGGCCCCACTTCACGAGCATCACCCGGCTGAGCTTCAACCCGGCACTGTCGATCAGCGCGCGCACGGCACCCCGCTTCACGGGCTGGTCGGCCGCGACACGGAACCACACGTTCGTGCCGGCGCCCTCGATGCGCTCGACCGCCGAGAATCGGACCGGCGCGCCCTCCACGTCGATTTCGTGCGGCATTTCGGGCCAGCCCTCGTCGTCGCGCGGCTTCAGTACGCGCACCCGGTATTCCACCGGCAGTGTCTCGACATTGCGGCGGATCGCCGACGCGAGCGTGCCGTCGTTGGTGAGGATGAGCAGGCCGTCCTCGCCGAACGCGAGCGAATTGACCGGCAACCAGCGACCGGCACGCAGGCTCGGCAGCCGTTCCTCGACGCCGCTGCGATCGTCTCCCTCGCGCGAGCGCGACATCTCGCCGCTCGGCTTGTGATAGAGGATGACGCGCAGCTCGGCGCGCACCGCCAGCCGCTTGCTGACGTCGCGGCCGTCCACGACGACGCGGTCGCGCGGCCCGACGCGCTGGCCGATCTCGGCGGGCCGGCCGTTCACCAGCACGCGGCCTTCGCGGATCCACGCCTCGACCTGGCGCCGCGAGCCGATGCCGTGCTGGGCGAGCAGCTTGTGCAGGCGCTCGTCCACGGCGGGTTCAGCGATCCTCGCTCGTCGCGCCGTCGATGGCGTCTTCGTTCGCGGGGGCCGGCAGGGCGGCCGGTGCGCTGTCGGCTTCGATGACTGCGGCTTCAATGAGTGCGGCTTCGACGACTGCAGCTTCGCCACCCGGGAACTCGAGCTGCACCTTGATGTCGTCGAGGTCGCGCAGCTCCGCGAGCGTCGGCAGGTCGTCGAGGCTCTTCAGGCCGAAGTAATCGAGGAACTCGCGCGTCGTGCCGAGCAGCTCCGGCCGGCCCGGCACCTCGCGATGCCCGACCACGCGGATCCAGTTGCGCTCGTGCAGCGTGCGCATGATGGTGCTGCTCACCGTGACGCCGCGGATGTCCTCGATCTCGCCGCGCGTGATCGGCTGGCGATAGGCGATCAGCGCGAGGGTCTCGAGCAGCGCGCGCGAATAGCGGCTCGGACGCTCCTGCCAGAGGCGCGACACCACCTCGGCATACTGCGCGCGCACCTGCAGGCGCCAGCCGCTCGCCACTTCGCGCAACTCGCAGGCGCGGTCACCGCAGCGCCCGGCGAGCTCCGCCAACGCAGCGTTCACCTCCTCGACCGACGGGCGCTGGCTCTCCTCGAACAGCTCGAGCATCTGGTCGACGCTGACCGGCCGGCCGGCCGCGAGCAGCACGGCCTCCAGCACGTACGACAGGGATTGTTCACTCATGGTTCGGTCCGGTTGGCGTCGGTTCGGTCGTCGTAGACGATGTGGGTGACGTTGCGCGGCGCGCCGGCGCGCACGTGGATCGGCGCGAACGGCTCGGACTGCACGATCTCGATCAGCCCCTCGCGCAGCAGCTCGAGGACCGCCGAGAACGTCACGGTCACGCCCATGCGGCCTTCCTGCGGCCGGAACAGCTGCGTGAACTCGACGAAGGCCCGCGTCTCGAGCGCGCCGAGCACGTCGGACATGCGCTGGCGCACCGACAGCCGTTCGCGCGCGATGTGGTGGTGCGCGAACATGTCGGCGCGCTGCATGACGTCCTTGAGCGCGACCAGCATCTCCTTGAGCGTCACCTCGGGCAGCAGGCGCACGACCCGCCGCTCGGCGAGCTCGGCCGAGGCCGGGAACGTGTCGCGATCCACGCGTGGGAGCATCTCGATGTCGAGCGCGGCCTGCTTGAAGCGCTCGTACTCCTGCAGGCGGCGCACCAGCTCGGCGCGCGGGTCCTCTTCCTCGTGGCCGCCCTCGCCCTGCGGGCGCGGCAGCAGCATGCGCGACTTGATTTCGGCGAGCGTCGCGGCCATCAGCAGGTACTCGCCCGCCAGCTCGAGCTGCATGTCCCGCATCACGTCGATGTACTGCAGGTACTGGCGCGTGATCTCGGCGATCGGGATGTCGACGATGTCGAGGTTCTGGCGGCGGATCAGGTACAGCAGCAGGTCGAGCGGGCCCTCGAACGCCTCGAGGAACACCTGCAGTGCGTCCGGCGGGATGTAGAGGTCGCGCGGCATCTGCGTGATCGGCTCGCCCTCGACCACGGCGAACGGCATCTCGCCCTGTTCCGGGGGCGCCTCGGCCACCGGCGCCTCGACGGGCTGCGCGAGCCCGCCCTCGATCACGGTCAGTTCAGGCTTGCTCATGCCTCGCCCTCAGCGGTACGACAGGCCGATCGCCTGCTTCACGTCGTCGAGCGTCTGGCTCGCCACTTCCCGCGCCTTCTCGCAACCCTCGGCGATGAGGCCGCGCACGAGGTCCGGGTTGTCCTCGTATTCCTGGGCGCGCTGGCGCATGCCGGCGATCTCCTCCACCACGCGGTCGATCAGCGGCTTCTTGCACTCGAGGCAACCGATGCCCGCCGAGCGACAGCCGCTGTCCGCCCAGCGCAGGGTGTCCTCGCTCGAGTACAGCTTGTGCAGGTCCCACAC